>Ga0209290_1000243_pt1 | contig 48624 bp, 48 predicted proteins | sample EN1Hudsemesocosm_2_FD_184632 | JGI IMG/M metagenome (GOLD analysis project Ga0209290, IMG submission 184632) | Methane-oxidizing microbial communities from mesocosms in the Hudson Canyon - EN10B Hudson Canyon (SPAdes) (version 2) | ecosystem: Environmental > Aquatic > Marine > Cold seeps... | reverse complement strand
CAATCTACACACAAGCTCAAGGCTTAAGGTTGGGACGGCTTCCCCAGAAAATCAGTTATCTACTATAAACAAGTGGGTTAAATAATTCTGTGTTTTTAGAGATGCATTTAATATACAAGGTTGGGTTAGCAGCACCACCGCTAACCCAACATTGACCGAGTAATGAGTCGGGTTACGAAAGGATGTAACCCGACCTACGCCGCTAACAAATTATTATTTCGCCCCAATTATCTTACACTTCACATTAATTCATGCCTAGAAAAAGGCTTAAGCCCTGTAACTCTAAATGGAATAACATTCAGAATTGTAATCTTGGTTAATGTAACAATCCCGTATTCCGCAAGCTACATACGGGCTATGGAGTTAATAACTCTTCCTGCATATTTTGATGCAAACGCTCTATCCATTCTTGTGTGAATAAAGGTTCGATAAAATTATAGCTAAACGTGAGTTGCTTATTAAATTGGCAGCTTAAAAAGGCAAGGGCGGGTGGACTGGAAATCTGGCACAGATGATATATTTTGGTGATGTCGCTGCCAAAAAAAGCGCTGTTTGATAAATCGACATGGCCTATATCAGAGAACCAGAATGAATTACGTTCAGTGCCGGTACGCATGGATTTACGTAGTTTTTCACCGTGCTGTTCTAGCGATAACCAACTAGCAGCCCACATGACTGGCAGAAACGCATAGTCGAACTTGTCGCGTATAGTCTGCATGTTTTGCTGTTTTAGGTGCTCAAATAGGGCGGGTCTATCAGCTAGTAAAGCTTTGGGTGCTTGGGCAAATAAAGGGGCGACATGGTTGCTTAATAAGGGACTTAGGGCTTTATTTTTGCGTAAATTAAAGGCGTAAGGCGTGCAATACGCTTCACCTTGTTGTTCTGGGTTCATTTTGTGTAAGGCACGCATAAAACAGCCTACATAATATAAGCTAGTACCGGTTAAGCCGACTTGTTGGCGGGCTAGGGTATTAATTGCTTGGGTTTGTTCTAGGCTCAGTGTGTAGGTATTAAAATTTAACTGTTTGGGCGCTAGGGTAGTGTCCGCATGAATAATGCTTTGTAAACTGTCTAATTTGGAAATATAGCGTTTAGCTTTAAAAAACATGCCAACCTTTTGCCACCATTTATATTTAGCTAATTGAGTGTTAACTAGCGGCTCAAGCTTAGGTAAATCGAAACGGTTACGGGCTTCTAATGATTCGGTGCATAGGTATTTTAAGATTAAATCCGCCCCACGGGCATCACAGAAAGGGTGAATCCAACGCATTAAAAAAGTGGTTTTTGCAGCGCTACAAATAAGGTGGAATTCAAGTGGCGGAATCGTTTCGCGACTTTGTTTGTGATTTAGAAGTTTAACAACGGCGGCTTTATGAAATGCGCTTTCATCAGTACTGTTGTCATTGTGGTGCTGATAAAAAAGCGGGTGTTTTTGTTCGCGCTGACACCAAAAATACCGTTTACCACGTTGTTGTAAGCTAGCAAAAGCAAGTGGGAAGCGTTCACCAAATTCAGTAATGCGTTGCTCCAATGCTTCAATATTTGGAGTATCTGAGAGTTCTAAAGCAAAGCCACACAGACTGCCGGGCATTTGTTCTTGGCGTATTTCTTCATCCATTGCTAAGGTAAAGCAATCGGATGGGTTGAGCATTTGGATGATGTCTTCGTTAGGCGTTTTCATGCTTTATGCTGCAATATCCATTTTTCAAGCGCGTTAAATGAGTTGACGTTATCGGGATCAATTTCCGAGTCGGGCAGGGTGATGCCGAATTGTTCTTCTATATACATAATTAAACGCATAATGCCCATGCTGTCTAAGCCAGCTTCTAATAGATCGTCGTCGTCAGAAAAATTATCAGGCTCGGCGACAAAAATAAGTTCATCAAAAATAAAATCGCGGATTTTTTGTTTCATAGATGCGTGGATGTTTTGGAAGTTATTTGGTTGGCAATAGGCATGAATTAAGTGGGGCAGTATTTAATGCGGAATAATACGGTAGGGCGTACTTTAGTGCGCCTGAGTTGCTATAAAAGCGGACTAAAGTCCGCCCTACGGCGGTAATCAATACCCATATTCCTAGAGATTTAATCTTCTAACTGCTGTAAGCCATCTAAATGCCATTTAGGGTGTAGGCTGTTTTTCTGTTTGATAAAGGTCCACACTTCGCGGACTTGCTCTGGATGTGCGTTGCTTTCTTCGCGTATCAGCGTATCAAATAAAACCACAGCTTCTAAATCATTGCCTAAATCGCGAACTTCCAATAATTCTGCTTTAACTTTTAAAACATCAGTATGGTTTTCGCCTTCTGTTGCTTTAATTTGATTTTGAATTTCAGCGAATACTTTGTCAGTGGTTAGATTGCGAATTTCCGCAAGATCTTTTTTATCCCAAGCTGTTTGTAGCATTTTAAAAGCACCTTTGGCGCCTTCTAGGAAATCAGCTTGATCAAAGTCTTTAGGTAATACTAATGCATCCTGAATAACATGCTCTTCAGGCGTGAAGTTAGCGGTTTGCATGCTACCTTTATTGGAAAATATATCTGTGTCAAAGCCAGCATTATTGTTGCTTGGGGTATTATCTGTGCGCTGGTAATTACTGTCTATAACCGGAGGTGTTGATGAGGTCGGGCTATTATAAGTATCGCGGGTATAGGCGGGACGAGCTTGCTGCTTGCTAGCTTTTGCTGCAAATAACTTAAATAATAAAAAAGCAATTCCGCCGAACATAAGAATGTCCATGAAATTGAAATTTTCAAAAGCGCCACCAAAAAACAATGAGCCAAGCAAGCCACCTAAAGCTAAGCCGCCAAGTAAGCCCATTAAACCACCGCGCTTTGACATTGTTGAGCGGGCACTTTGGTTTTGATTGTAAGCCTGTTGCTGGCTAGCTGATTTTGGCGCAGATTTAGTCGCCTTGCGGCTGTAGGACTTGCTATAAGAGGATTTACTGCCAAATGAGCTGGAGCCACCGAAGCGTTTTGCTTGTGCGTCAGATATGCCGGCTGTTGATAAGCTGAAAGCCACGATTAATGTAAAAAAAATGCCAGATAATTTATTCATTAGTCTTTATTTTAATAGGTTGTGAATAAAATAGATTTAAATGCAGAGCGTCGGGTAACGCGAGTGCTACCCGATCTAAGAATAGACAATAAACCTCATCCACTTTGCAATGTGCAGTTTTTAGTGAGCACTATTTTCGTATTCGTCATTCCTGCATGCTATCCAGTCAAGCGTGGGCGCAAGCTTTATCGGGAATCTATTGAAGATATTTAGATTCCCGATAAAAAATTCGGGAATGACGAGAGTTTTCATAAACTACGATTTTCAATGTAGACTGGGTTTATGAGGTCTAAAGAATAGAAACTAGTTTTCTGTGTAGATAACTTTATTGCTGCCTGGAGTGCTAACGATTTCACCTATTGAGAATGCTTGCTCGCCTAGCTCATTTAACATGGCTAGTGCACTAGCCTCATGCTCTGCTGCAACACAAACAATCATACCGACACCACAGTTAAAAGTGGTTAGCATGTTTTCTTGAGTCACATTACCTTGCTCTTGTAACCATTGAAAAATGGCTGGCATTTCCCAAGCATTAAGGTTGATGTTAGCGCTTAGGTTTTCAGGTAATACGCGTGGTACATTTTCAGTGATACCTCCGCCTGTGATATGCGCCATTGCGTGCACAGGTACTTTAGCCACTAGTTGCAATAATTGTTTTACATAAATGCGTGTAGGCTCGAGTAAATGGTCAGCTAATTCTTTATCGCCAAGCTTTTCTGATAAAGAGGTTTTGCTATGCTCAATAATTTTGCGAATTAATGAGTAGCCATTTGAGTGAGGCCCTGAAGAAGCGATACCGATTAATTTATTACCCGCAGCAACTTTACTGCCATCAATAATAGAATCTTTTTCTACGATACCAACACAAAAGCCCGCTAGATCATATTCGCCATCAGCATACATGCCCGGCATTTCTGCGGTTTCACCGCCTACTAAAGCAGCACCCGCAAGTTCACAGCCTTTACCTATGCCTTCGATCACTGAAGTAGCCGTATCGACATCGAGTTTACCTGTGGCAAAATAATCTAGGAAAAATAAAGATTCTGCGCCTTGAACGATAATATCGTTAACGCACATGCCAACTAAGTCGATGCCGACGGTGTTGTGACGGTTTAAATCAATCGCTAGTTTTAATTTTGTGCCCACACCATCTGTACCAGACACTAAAACTGGGTGTTTATAGCGATCTAGTGGTAAATCAAACAAGGAGCCAAAGCCGCCTAGTCCAGCCATAACGCCAGCTGTTCTGGTTCTTGCCGCAATGGGTTTGATGCGCTCAACAAGCGTATTGCCTGCTTCTATATCAACGCCGGCACTTTTGTAGTTTAAACTCTCTTGTTTTTGTTCGCTCACGAGTGTTCTCTTCTGGGTAAAATTAAATTATAGTTAACTCTTATTGTACAAGACAAAATTAATGATATGAAAGCGCTTATTAAGTTTTTACTGGTTTGTTACTTATTTTCTGCAGCTTATGTGCAGGCAATTGAGATAAAAGGTTTGTTTGAAGTTGAGGTTTCTGCGCTCAGTCAATCCCGAGAAGATAGAAATGCCGCTTTGCGTGAAGCCATGAGTATTGTGCTTAATAGGCTTATGGTTGGCGATAATATAAATCAAGATGCCACGGTGAAAACTGCCTTGGATAATGCTGCTTCTTATGTGGACCAATATCAATATGAGCTGAATGTTGACGCTAAAGCGGGCAGTGATATGCGTGTCATGCGTGTCGCCTTTAATGAAGAAATGCTTGTGGAGTTGATGCGCAGCAGTAGCTTAGCTATTTGGAATGAAATACGTGATGAAGTATTGGTTTGGGTGGTGGTCGAGAAGTTTGGCCGGCGAGCAATACTTGATGTTGATCAAAATGTGGAGATTGAACAGGCGTTGCAGGCGGCGGCAAAGTTAAAAGGCGTGCCGATTTTGTTGCCGTTAATGGATTTAGAAGAAAAGCAAAAGGTTTTGGTCGCGGACGTACTGAGTGCTTACCCTAAAAAGCTAATGCAAGCGTCAGAGCGCTATGATGTCGCGGCGATACTTTCGGGTAAATTACGTAAGCAGCGGGGGTGTTGGAGTTCGGAATGGACTTTAAGTTTTAATAGTAAGGTTGAGCAATGGACTGTGCCTTGTCTTCATTTGGCTGAGAATTTAGCCGCTGCATTTCAAGGTGTATATAAGCCATTAGCTACTTTTTATGCAGTCAAAGCTGATCAAGATGGCTTAGGTGATGTTGTTTTGAAGATTGGCGGCATTAGCGGCATGACAGCAGAAACGAATATTAAGTCATATTTACGTAAACTACCGATGGTAAGCTCGGTGAAATGGGTGCGAGTGGATCAAGGGCGGCACGTTTTTCAATTAAAAACCTCGGGAACCCAAGCGGCGTTGCAAGAATATATTGCTTTGGGGCGTGAATTACGTGAAAAAGGTGTGGATATGCATGATAATAGTCTGCTTTATGAGTTGAGGGGGCAGTAGGCAGGGCGGTTTTTAGCTTTGATGCATTATATTCTTCTGGGCTCTCACTGAATTTTTTAAACGATTTTATTTACCCATGCAATTTGATTTATTAAATACCGATGGTCATGCGCGCAGAGGGCGCATGACTTTTGACCGAGGCGTTGTGCAAACGCCTATTTTTATGCCTGTTGGTACTTATGGGTCAGTTAAGTCGCTGTCGCCGCATGAGTTAACTGATATTGGTGCGCAAATTATATTGGGTAATACTTTTCATTTGATGTTGCGGCCCACGACTGACGTTATTAAGGCGCATGGCGATTTGCATGACTTTATGTCTTGGCAAGGGCCAATTTTAACTGACTCCGGTGGTTTTCAGGTTTTTAGCTTGGGTGAGTTGCGTAAAATTACTGAAGCGGGTGTAACTTTTAAATCGCCTATTGATGGTCATAAAATCTTTATGGGCCCCGAAGAATCGATGCAGGTGCAGCGTGATTTGGGTTCCGATATTGTGATGATTTTTGATGAATGCACGCCTTATCCGGCAACCGTTCAAGAAGCAGCTGATTCAATGCGTTTATCTTTGCGTTGGGCGGAGCGTAGCAAAAAAGCACACGGCGATAACCCAAATGCTTTATTTGGTATTGTTCAAGGCGGTATGTATGAGCATTTACGCCATGAATCAATTGCGGGCTTAGTCGATATAGGCTTTGATGGTTATGCGATTGGTGGCTTATCGGTAGGCGAGCCTAAAGATGAAATGATGGGCACATTAGATGTCGTGCATCAGCATTTACCAGTTGATAAACCGCGCTATTTAATGGGCGTCGGCACACCGGAAGATTTAGTTGAAGGCGTAAGGCGCGGTATTGATATGTTTGACTGTGTGATGCCTACGCGTAACGCACGCAATGGTCATATTTTTACGACAACGGGTGTGATTAAAATTCGTAACAGTCAGTATCAGTTTGACACTAAGCCGCTTGATGAATCTTGTGAATGCTATACCTGTCAAAATTATTCGCGTAGTTATTTGCGCCATTTAGATAAATGTCATGAGATTTTAGGTGCGCGCTTAAACACCATTCATAACTTGTATTATTATTTAAATTTAATGCGGGAAGTGCGTGAAAGCATTGAAAACAATGCCTTTGAAAAATATGTCAAGAGTTTTTATGAACAACGGGGCAAAGCTGTTCCGGATATGGCATAATGGCAGGCTTTTTTATTAAACGTATTCAACTTTGGGGAACTCATGAGTTTTTTTATATCTGATGCTTTAGCAGAGACTGCACCAGCAGCGCAACAACCAGGTTGGGAAGGTATGTTATTTCCACTGGGTATTTTAGTATTTTTCTACTTCTTGTTTTTGAGACCACAGCATAAACGCACAAAAGAGCATAAAAAAATGCTTGAGCAAATGCAGCCAGGTGCTGAAGTTGTTACTGCTGGTGGTGTTTTAGGTAAAGTTGTTAGTTTAGACGAAAATTTTGTCCAAGTTGAAGTGGCTGCTAATGTGGTTATTCAGGTGCAGCGCCATCAAATTGGTAGCTTAATGCCTAAAGGGACTTATAAAGTTCAAATGAAAAAAACAAAATCTTAATTCTTTAATAACGGAATTAATACAGCGCGTAATACTGAAGCTGGCACAATTCTTTGTGTCAGCCATTGATTTATCTTGATGGACATATCATGCAAAACCATTTCCCTTTCTGGAAAAACTTTTTAATTATCACGGTCTTACTTGTAGGTATTGTCTATGCATTACCTAATCTTTTTGGTGATGACCCTTCGGTGCAGATCTCTGCAAGTAATGAGACTGAAATATCTCCTGCACAGCTGGGCAATATAGAAAGCACGTTAAAAAAGGCAGCGATTACAGTTAAAGCTGTTGAAATGCAAAAGAATAAGGTCTTAGTGCGCTTTAATAATACCAATGAACAAATGCGTGCTGCAGATTTATTACGCAATAGTATAGGCAATAAATTTACCGTCGCCTTAAATTTAGCGCCTGCGACACCTGATTGGCTACGCTCTTTTGGTGCCGAGCCGATGTATTTGGGCTTGGACTTACGTGGTGGTGTTCACTTTCTATTAGAAGTGGATATGGACGCAGCACTGAAGCAAGCTGAGCAAAGATATAATGACGATATACGTTCAGGATTGCGTAGCGCAAAGATTCGATATAAGTCGGTTAGCTTTGATAGTGGTGCAGTTAAAGTTGTTTTACGCAATGATAAAGATAAGCAAGCTGCAGTCGCTTTGATGGATACTGAGTTTAGTAAGTTAAATATGAAAGAGGAAGACGATCAGCCGATTTTATATTTAAGTATCTCGGAAAAAGAAATAAAAGGAATTAAGAAATTTGCATTAGCACAAAACATTACAACATTACGTAACCGTGTTAATGAGTTAGGTGTGTCTGAGCCAGTTATTCAGCAGCAAGGTGATAGCCGTATTGTTGTTCAGTTACCAGGCGTGCAAGATACAACGCAAGCAAAAGACATTTTAGGTACGACCGCAACGCTTGAATATCGCAAAGTTGATACTCAGCATGACGTGCAGGATGCATTGGCAGGTCGGATCCCGGTAGGATCTAGTTTGTATTATGAGCGTGATACGAAGGCTCCTGTACTATTAAAGCGACGCGTTATTATTACCGGCGACCAGATTGTTGATGCGTCATCAGGTTTAGATCAAAATGGCTCAGCTTCAGTTAATATCGTTTTAAACGGTATTGGCGCAAAGAAAATGGGTAAATTTACTCAAGATAATATCGGTCAACCTATGGCGGTTGTATTTATCGAGCAGAAATCGACCACGCATATAGTGAATGGCAAGAAAATACGCCGTAAAGAACAGGTTAAAGAAGTTATTAGTATCGCAACGGTTCGCGATGCCTTTAGTAAACGTTTTCAAACGACTGGTTTAGATAGTTCACAAGAAGCACGTAAGCTATCATTATTATTAAGAGCGGGCGCATTAGCTGCACCAGTTGATATCGTTGAAGAGCGTACGGTTGGACCAAGCTTAGGGCAGGACAATATTGATAAAGGTGTTTTATCTGTTGTCGTAGGTTTTGTCTTAGTTCTCGTGTTTATGGCTGTTTACTATAAAGTTTTTGGCTTAATCGCTAACTTAGCATTAACCTTTAACCTCGTCGTTATTATCGCTGTATTATCGATGTTACAAGCGACGTTAACATTGCCTGGTATCGCCGGTATTGTATTGACAGTCGGTATGGCGGTTGATGCGAATGTTTTGATTTTTGAACGAATCAAAGAAGAGTTAAAAAATAAACAATCGCCGCAAACTAGTATTTTCCTTGGTTATGAAAAAGCTTTTGCGACTATTTTTGATGCGAATATCACTACCTTATTAGTTGCCTTGGTGTTGTTTGGTTTTGGTACTGGCCCGATTAAAGGTTTTGCTATTACTTTAGCGATTGGGATTTTAACGTCTATGTTTACTGCTATTTTAGGTTCTCGAATGGTTGTGAATTGGGTTTATGGTAATCGTCGTATTGACAAGCTATCTATTTAACAAGGGGACATACGATGTTAAAAGAAATTGATTTTTTAGGTAAACGTAACTTCGCAGCTATTTTTTCTGGCCTGCTGCTGATTGTGGCTATTGGATCTTTGGCGGTACAAGGCTTGAAGTTCGGTATTGATTTTACTGGCGGAACTTTAGTTGAAATCGGCTATAAGAAAGCCGTTGATTTAACGGTTATGCGTGCTGGATTGGAAGCTGCTGGGATTGAAGATGCGACAGTGCAGCATTTTGGTTCATCTCAAGAAGTTTTGGTTCGTTTAAAGCCGCAAGAGGGCGTTAGTAATGCTGAAATCAGTACTGCTGTACTGAATGCTGTTAATACTGGCATGAACGAGCAAGGCGATGTGCGCCGCGTTGAGTTTGTTGGTCCGCAAGTAGGTGATGAACTGACTGAGGACGGTGGTTTAGCTTTGCTTTACTCAATGTTTGGTATTTTGATTTATGTAGCTTGGCGTTTTGAGTATAAATTCGCCTTAGGTTCAGTTGCTGCTTTAGCGCACGATGTATTGATTACTTTAGGTTTTTTCTCGGTTTTTCAGCTGGAATTTGATTTGACTGTATTAGCCGCTATTTTAGCGGTGATCGGATATTCTTTAAACGATACCATCGTTGTTTATGATCGTATTCGTGAGAATTTTAGATTATTACGTAAAGGTTCGGCTGAGTCAGTGATGAATGTTTCGTTAAATCAGACGTTAAGTCGTACTTTAATGACTTCATTGACTACGCTCTTAGTATTGCTCGCTTTGGCTATATTAGGTGGCGAAATTATTCATAATTTCGCGATTGCTTTATTGATTGGTGTAGTGATTGGTACTTATTCATCTATTTATGTAGCGAGCCCTCTCGTTTTGGTGTTAGGTGTTAGTAAAGAAGACTTGATGGAGCCTGAGGTTGAAGTTGAAGGTAAAGAATTTGATATGATGCCTTAGAGGCATAGTTATACCAATCTTAATAGGTTTTACTTAAACTCAATAATCAAGAGAAAACGTCATTCCTGACTGCTACCCAGTCAAGCGTGGGTACAAGCTTTAGCAGGAATCTATAGTGTATGCATGGATTTCCGATTAAAGATTTCGGGAATGACGACTATTGTAGTGATTATTTATTGGGGTTGGTATTGGTATTGTTTGTAATTCAGATGCATTTTGTAAAAAATGCATTAGATATTTTTGTTTTATTTATTTTGTGTTTATTTTATTTTAATTGTGGAGTTTAAAGAAATGGCAGTAGAACGTACTTTTTCTATCGTAAAACCTGATGCAGTAGCCGCTAACAATATCGGTGAAATTTATAGCCGTTTTGAAAAAAATGGTTTACGCATCGTTGCAGCTAAAATGATGCAACTATCCAAAGAAAAAGCAGAAGGCTTTTATGCTGAGCATAGCGAGCGTGGTTTTTTTAATGACTTAGTATCTTTCATGACTTCTGGCCCAGTAATGGTTCAAGTTTTAGAAGGCGAAGGCGCAATCTTGAAAAACCGTGATTTAATGGGTGCAACTAACCCTAAAGACGCTGCGGCAGGTACAATCCGCGCTGATTTCGCAACTAGCATTGATGAAAATGCTGCACATGGTTCAGATTCTGCAGAATCTGCAGCACGTGAAATATCTTATTTCTTCTCAGATGCAGAGCTTTGTGACCGTATCCGTTAATAAAGAAAAAATAAATCTACTCAATTTCGACAGAAAGGGCCTACAAGCCTTTTTTGCTGAAATTGGCGAGAAGCCTTTTCGCGCCACCCAATTGATAAAATGGATTTATCAAGAGGGTGAGTTTGATTTTGACCAGATGTTAAATTTAAGTAAGTCTTTGCGGGCTTACTTAAATGAACATTGCTGCATCATTGCGCCTGAAATAATTTTGGAACAGGTCGCTAGTGATGGTACCCGCAAATGGATTGTTGAAATGGGTGGCGGCAATAAAGTTGAAGCGGTTTATATTCCTGAAGCAACACGCGCTACTTTGTGTGTTTCATCGCAAGTCGGCTGTGCTTTGGCCTGTACGTTTTGCTCTACTGCACAACAAGGCTTTAATCGTAATCTTACTACTGCAGAAATTATTGGTCAGTTGATGGCGGCTAATGCACGCATGGGGACAGAGGGAAGAGTCACTAATGTAGTTATGATGGGTATGGGCGAACCTTTATTGAATTTTGATAATGTCGTGCCAGCCATGAATTTAATGACTGAAGATTTTGCTTTTGGTTTGTCAAAGCGACGGGTAACCATTAGTACTTCAGGTGTTGTACCTGCTATGTATCGCTTAACCGAAGTTTGCGACATTAGTATGGCGGTGTCTTTGCATGCGCCAACAGATGAGCTACGTGATATTTTGGTGCCAATTAACCAGAAGTATCCGTTAAAAGAATTGATGGCGGCTTGTAACAAATATATAGAAGGGTCGCCGCGGGGCTTTATTACTTTTGAATATGTGATGTTAGATGGCATTAATGATTCAGTCGCAGATGCGCGAGCATTAGTTAAATTACTGAAAGATGTGCCATCCAAGATGAATTTAATTCCGTTTAATCCATTTCCAAACACTCAGTACCAGTGCTCATCTAAAGCTGCGATTGAGAAGTTCAGAGATGTGGTGCATAAGGCTGGTATTATCACTACGGTACGTAAAACGCGTGGTGAGGATATAGATGCAGCTTGTGGGCAGTTAGTAGGTAAGGTTTTAGATAAAAGTCGTCGAGCAGAGCGATTACAGAAGATGGGCTTATCATCGTGAAACTACTTAAGGTTGCATTTTTAGGTCTTAGTAGCTTGATAGTGGCATGCTCGACAACGAATGATAAAAGCGGTTATTTGCAGCCCGACAAGGTGGCGGTAGAACGACCTGCTAAAGAGCGGGCGCAAACATTAACGGATTTGGGCTCGGCGTATTATCAGTTAGAAAAATATACCTATGCACTGGAGTATTTAGACGAGTCGTTAACTTTAGACGCTGACAATGCGAAGACTTATCAAATCATAGGGTTAATCAATATGCGTCAAAATCTGCCAGATCAAGCGCAGATTTCTTTCATTAAAGCGTTACAGGTTGAGCCTGATAACTTTGATATATTGACTAATTATGCTGTTTTTCTATACGGACAGGAAAGGCATGACGAAGCTTTAAGTGCTTTTAAGCGCGTAGTAAAAGCTCCTTTCTACAAGAAGAAATGGACGGCTTATACTTACCTTGGTTTATATGATTTAAAAAATAATCAGAAAGTAGACGGAGAAAAGAAGTTTTATTACGCTTTAAAAATAAACAAAAATTATGCGCCTGCTTTGTTGGAAACGGCAAAAATTCGCTATAGCAAAGGAGAAATGATGTCGGCAAGAGCTTTCATCGAGCGTTATTTTTCGAATGCCGGAAAAACCTTAGAGGGTTTGCGCCTAGCCATTAAAATAGAGCGGGTTTTGCAAAGCTATGACACGGTTGAACAATATCAACTGGAATTGAAACGCGCATTTCCTTATGCGGACTAAGGAACGAGAATTCAATAATGCCCGAGTCTGACTTGTCTTTTGGCTCCACAGTCGCGCTAGAAAAACAGTTGCGTAGCCCGCTATGCGCCTGTTTTCCTAACACACCTGTAAAGCCAAAATCCTGTGCCATACTTTCGGGTTTTATTAAACCCTCGCTCCTAAGCCTGACAATATTATCTTCTGATTAAACGTGAGTATCTAAATATGGCAAATAATATTCAGGCTATTCGTGGTATGCACGATGTTTTGCCTGATCAAACGCCTCGGTGGCAGTTTGTTGAACAACAAGTAAGAGAGGTTTTGGCGGCCTATGGTTATGCGGAAATACGCTTACCTATCGTCGAAAAAACAGAGTTATTTAAGCGCTCTATCGGTGAGGTCACTGATATTGTGGAAAAGGAAATGTACACTTTTGATGACCGTAATGGTGATTCATTAACTTTGCGACCTGAAGGCACGGCGGGATGTTTGCGCGCCTGTTTAGAACATGGTTTATTGCATAATCAAGTACATAGACTTTGGTATTATGGGCAAATGTTTCGTCATGAACGTCCGCAAAAAGGACGCTATCGTCAGTTTATACAGTTAGGCGTAGAAACTTATGGTATGGCAGGCCCTGATATTGATGCAGAATTAATTTTATTAAGTCATCGTTTGTGGCAACGTTTAGCCATTTTGGGCAAAGTAGAATTGCAGCTTAATTCTTTAGGTACGATTGAAGAACGTGTTGTTTATCGTGAGAAATTAGTTGAATACTTTAATCAACAGCCTGAATTATTAGATGAAGATAGTAAGCGTCGCCTATTAAGTAACCCTTTGCGTATTTTAGATACTAAGAATCCTGATATGCAGGCATTAGTAGATAATGCACCGACCTTAATGAGTTATTTGGGTGAAGAGAGCAAAGCGCACTTTAAAGGTTTAACCGATACTTTAGATGCTTTAGGCATTGCTTACACCATTAATCAGCGCTTAGTGAGAGGCTTGGATTATTACAGCAAAACTGTTTTTGAATGGGTTACAACTGAGCTAGGTGCGCAAGGAACGATTTGTGCTGGTGGTCGCTATGATGGCTTGATAGAGCAATTGGGTGGTAAGCCTAATCATGCCGTGGGCTTTGCTATGGGTATGGAGCGTATTCTAGCTTTGTTGGAAACGCGCGAAGATTTGGATGCTATTCAATCTATTGATGCCTATATGATTTTAGTTGGCGCAGCAGCAGAGAAGTCTGGATTGCTTTTAGCGGAAAAACTAAGGGACAGCTTGCCGAATTTAAGATTGCAAATGAATTGTGGTGCGGGTAGCTTTAAAAGCCAGTTTAAAAAGGCTGATAAAAGTGGTGCGGATTACGCGTTGATTTTAGGTGATGATGAAGTCGCAAACAATGAAATTAGCATAAAATTCTTACGCACTAATGCTGAGCAGCGTACCGTTGCACTGGCAGAGCTTATTGAATTAATGCAAAACTAATAAATTCATAATATACGATACTAAAGGTAATTAAAGTGGAAATTTACGAAACTGAAGAAGAACAAGTTGCAGCTTTAAAAGATTGGTGGAAAGCGAATGGATCATCGGTGATTTCTGGTGTTGTGATCGCGGCTATTACTATTGGTGGCTGGAATTTTTGGCAAAGTTATCAAAAAGGTAAAATGAGCCAAGCCTCTGCTATGTATGAACAATTACTGCAAGCACAAAAGGCAGGTAAGGCTGAGTCGGTAGGTAAAATTGCGACTAATTTGAATGCTGAGTTTAGTGCTACAGCTTATGGTGCTTATGGTTTGCTATTTCAAGCAAAAGAAAAAATTAAGCAAAATGACTTGAATGCAGCGAAAGTTATTTTTGAGCAAGCGATAGCGGCAACTGATGATGCGGAAATTAAACATGTGGCACGCACACGTTTAATTCGAGTGTTATTGGCGCAAAAAGAATATGAACAAGGTTTGCAAACTATTGCTGATGTAGATCAGTCATCTTTAGGTGGGTTTGCAGGTATTTATGAAGAGCTAAAAGGTGATTTATACGTTGCTATGGGGCAGGTTGGTGAGGCGAGAACGGCTTATCAATTAGCGTTACAAGCCGGCCAAAGCTCGCCTTTACTACAATTTAAATTAGATGATTTAACTGCGGCTGATAGCACTCAAGGATAAGTGTGGTTTATTACTTAATGCGTAAACTTTTCATTGTATTCGTGCTGATTGCTTTAAGCGGTTGTACTGCGGTCACTACATTTTCCAGTGCTATCGGCGACTTGTTTAGTGATTCAGATAATGCTGAGCCACCCGCTGAGTTAACAGAGTATCAGCCTGAAATAAAATTAGAAATTTTATGGGATGAGGATGATGGTGTTGGTGCTGATGAATTAGCTATGAATTTAGTGCCAGCCATAGCGGATGGTCGTATTATTATTGCTGACCGCGAAGGTCTAATTCAAGCAAGAAATTTACTGGATGGTGAGTTGTTTTGGGAAGTGGAAACCGAATTACCTATTTCATCGGGCCCAGTAATTGATGACGATCTTGTTTTTGTTGGCACCAGTAAAGCGGATGTTTTGGCTTTAAATGTAGAAACGGGTGAAGCGGTTTGGAAGCAACGCGTATCCAGTGAAATTATGGCTTTGCCTGTGGTTGCTAAAGATAAGTTATTGGTGCGCACTACGGATGGTAAAGATATAGCGCTAAATAGAATGGATGGTAAACAAGTCTGGTCTGTTGAAAGCAGTGTTCCTGCTTTAAGCATTCGTGGCGCTGGTTCGCCAGTGGTTTCGGTCGATAGCGTTATTATTGGTAATGCTAATGGTAAGTTGATTGCGCTTAATTTAATGGATGGGGCGCATTTATGGGAAACCAGTATTGCGATTCCTAAAGGGCGATCTGAGATAGAGCGCTTAACAGATATTAATGGCACGCCAGTATTAAAAGACTACACCGTTTTTGTTAGTAGTTATAAGAGTGGTATCAGTTCGGTTTCTCCAGTTGATGGTGAAGTCTTATGGCGTAATGAGTCTATAGCAGCGATTTATGGTTTAAGCGCTGATCAGCGTTATTTGTATTTAAGTGATGTGAGCAGTGATGTCTGGCAATTAGATCAGCGTAATGGCGCATCTTATTGGAAGCAAACTGATTTACATCAACGCCGCTTATCGGTGCCTGCTGTTTATGATGATTATGTCGTGGTCGGTGATTTTGAAGGCTATTTGCACTGGATATCAAAAACCGACGGTCGCTTATTGGCACGTATAGAAATTACTGATAGCCCTATTGCTGCAGCGCCTATAGTGCTTGATGGTGTGGTTTATGTTTATGCTAGTGATGGCACGCTTGCTGCAGTTAAAGTTTCCTTGTTTTAAGGTGTAAGTATTTTCACAACTTTCTGATACTAAAATACAGCGAGTTGTAAGTCAGGATAACTCCTTCTCCTGCTGGAGAGGGCTGGGGTGAGGAGGAAAAATCAGAAGCTTTTTGGTGCTTTCTCCACATCTAGCTTTCTCTCTTTGGAGGAGGCTTTTAAGCAGTATTATTTACGCAATGCTAATGGCTTCGCGTGATGTTTTTGAGTTTTGGTCATTATTGGCCTGTTGTTTTAATTTTACGGAATCTGTATGACATTACCCGTTATCGCTTTGGTTGGTCGACCTAATGTAGGTAAATCAACTTTATTTAATTATTTAACTCGTACGCGGGATGCACTTGTTGCTGATTACCCAGGGTTAACCCGAGATAGAAAATACGGACGTGTCAAACGAGGTGAGAAAGCTTATTTATTAGTCGATACTGGCGGTATTACTGATGACGTAGACGGCATAGATTCGGTTGCTAAACGGCAGGTGAAAATTGCTTTAGAAGAAGCAGATGTTGTTTTATTTTTAGTGGATGTACGTGAAGGCATGAACAGTGCTGATCAAGCAATTACTGATATGCTCAGAAAATTGGATAAGCCTGTTATTTTAGTTGCTAATAAAATTGACGGAATTAACGCTGACATTGCCACGGCTGAGTTTCATCGCTTAGGGATAGGTGAACCTGTTTCTATTGCAGCGGCACATGGTCGTGGGGTTAATGACTTATTGCAACGCGTTAGCGCACTATTACCTGAGGAAGAAGAGCCGACAGAAGAAGAGTTGCAAGACCAAGGTGTTGCGATTGCGATTGTCGGGCGACCTAATGTAGGTAAATCAACTTTAGTGAATCGCTTGTTAGGTGAAGAGCGTGTCGTTGTGTTTGATGAGGCTGGCACAACACGAGATAGTGTTTACATTCCTTTTGAACGCGATGGAAAAAAGTATACTCTAATTGATACTGCGGGTATGCGTCGTCGTGCAAAAGTCACTTTGGTAGTTGAGAAATTTAGTATTATCAAAGCTTTGCAGTCGGTAGAGAAAGCCAATGTGGTTATCTATTTAATCGATGCGAGTGAAGGTATTACCGATCAAGATCAGCATTTACTCGGTATGGTGTTGGATGCTGGGCGTGCTTTAATTATCGGCTTTAATAAATGGGATGGCTTAACGCAGGATCAGCGTGAATTAATTAAGCGGCAAACCGATGTTAAATTGCCTTTTCTAAGTTTCGCAGAAAAGCATTCTATTTCTGCTTTACATGGTAGTGGCGTAGGTAAATTATTTGATGTCGTGCATAAACTATATGATGCCGCGATGGTCGATATGTCAACCTCAGTATTAACGCAGATTTTAAAAGATGCCATGGCTGCGCATCAGCCACCTCAGGTGCATGGCCGCAGAGTGAAACTGAAACATGCTCATCAGGGGGGGCGTAACCCGCCAATTATTGTGGTACATGGTAATCAAACTGAGTCATTACCTGATGCCTATGAGCGTTACTTGATTAATTATTATCGTCAGAAACTGAAATTAGAAGGGACGCCGATAAGGATTGTTTTCAAGTCACCGAAAAACCCGTTTAAAGAAATTAAGAACAAATTAAGTGATCGACAGTTATTCAAGAAAAAGCGCTTAATGGAACACAACAAAAAGAAAAGAATTGCCGATAAGAAAAAGAAATAATCACACTAAAGGGGATAGATAATGGCCAAATTAACGTTTAAACCAGGTAACGATGAAATTATTATTAATACCAATGGTGAATTGCCTGTAATAGGTTCTCAAGCGCCAGATTTCACTGTAGTGGACGGTCGCTTGAATGAAGTAAGCTTGGCAAGCTATGCTGGTAAAAAGAAAGTTCTAAATATAGTGCCTAGCTTGGATACGCCGGTTTGTGCGGCATCAGCGCGTACTTTTAATGAAAAAGCGAATCACCTAAAAGATACTGTCGTGTTAATGGTGTCTGCTGATTTACCTTTTGCGCAAGGTCGTTTTTGTGAGTCAGAAGGCTTAACGCATGTGATTCCAGTCTCAACATTCCGCTCTAGTTTTGCCGATGATTATGGGGTGAGATTAGTGGATAGCATGCTTGCCGGTTTAACTGCGCGTGCAGTTATTGTCATCGATGAGCATGATAAAGTCATTTATACTGAATTAGTCACTGAAATTACCCATGAGCCTGATTACAATGAGGTTATGGAAGTATTCAAAGACTTATAGCAAAGCAAAAATGAAAATATTAGCGGTTGATACAGCGACTGACGCCTGTTCGGCTGCCCTCTATATAGATGGGGAAGTTCAAGAGCGTTTTGAGATTGCTCCTAGAGAGCATGCCAAGCTACTCTTGCCAATGATTGATAGTTTAATGGCGGAAGCTGAATTAAGGCCACAACAACTCGATGCTATTGCTTTTGGTTGTGGTCCAGGCTCGTTTACAGGAGTACGTATCGCAACGGGTGTTATGCAAGGCATTGCTTATGGTGCCGATTTACCTGTTGTGCCCGTGTCTACTCTAGCGGCTATTAGTCAGGCCTGTTTGCAAAAAACAACGTACGATACGATTTTTACCGCTGTTGATGCGCGTATGAGTGAGATTTACTGGGCGGTTTATCAGCGTGATGCCGAAGGGGTTGCACAGTTAATAGGTCTAGAAAAAGTACAGCCTGCTAGTGAGGTCGATGCTTTACAGTTAACGGGTTATGGCATAGGCTCTGGGTGGCAGGCGTATGAGCAAGTTTTAACTCAACATTTAAGTGCTCAATTGCTCGGTTTTGATGCTGACTATTTACCTAGATCAGCGCAGATCGCTTTATTAGGCGCGGTCGGTGTACAGCGTCAGCAAGCCGTTCCTGTTGAGCAAGCAATGCCAGTATATCTTCGCGATAAAGTCGCTAAAACAACGGCTGAGCGCGAGGCGTTACGAAGCAACTGAAGTTAATATAGGCCTACAAAGCAATCTGGGAGCGACTTAAGTCGTGAAATGCGGTGGGCACATAATAGGAGTGAAATATTTTAGCTATTTCCGAATCAGCAATAGCTAAAGCTATTGCATTCCAAAAACGCAAAATACGTATATTATTTACCTCCCTTTTCGTAGTAGTTGATACTCTTTCTTTTGGTCTTTAGCAATGAATAGTGATATGGCTCAATTTTTTGAAATACACCCTGAAAATCCGCAGTCTAGATTAATTTATCAAGCAGTTGAGATTATTCGTAAAGGCGGCGTTATTGTTTACCCCACAGACACGGGTTATGCCTTGGGCTGCCATATAGGGGATAAGAAGGCGTTAGATACGGTTAAGCGTATTCGGAAGTTAGATGATAAACATAATTTTACTCTGATCTGTGAAGAGTTAGGGCAAATCTCTACTTTTGCTAAAGTGAGTAATGATTCACACCGTCTAATCAAAACACTGACTCCGGGGGCTTTTACCTTTATCTTAGATGCGACTAAGGAAGTGCCTAGACGCATGATGCATGCGAAGCGTAAGACGATAGGTATCCGAATTCCTGATAACAAAATTGCTTTAGCGATAGTCGCCGAATTAGGCGAGCCGCTCTTGACAGCTTCTTTGATTTTACCTGGCGAGAAATATGCGTTAAGTGATCCTTATGAAATTAGAGAAAGCTTAGAGCATGAATTGGACTTAATTATTGATGCAGGGCTTATTCAGGATGAATGGAGCACGATTATTTCTTGTGCTGATGGTGAAATGGAGATTATTAGGCAAGGTAAAGGCGAAGCGCCTATGTTAGGTTAATTTGATGGATGAATTAACGCTTATACAGAAAATTGTCGTTTGGGTTCTCCCTGTTATTTTTGCTATTACAGTGCATGAAGTTGCACATGGTTGGGTAGCAAAACAATACGGCGATAAAACCGCTTGGATGTTAGGGCGTTTAACTTTAAATCCGTTGAAGCATATAGATCCTGTAGGTACGATTTTAGTGCCTGGGTTGATGCTTGCTTTTACTGGGTTTGTTTTTGGTTGGGCAAAGCCAGTCCCTGTTAATATTAGAAATTTGAGAAACCCAAAGCATGATATGGCTATTGTTGCTTTGGCTGGGCCTGTTGCTAATTTCTTAATGGCTTTAGGGTGGGCTTTATTTGCTCGCTTAGGTATTTTGATCAACACACCTGAAGTCTCAATTCCCATGATTTATGTGGGTATAGCAGGGATTATGATTAACCTTATTTTAGGTTTGCTTAATTTGTTGCCGATTCCTCCTTTGGATGGCAGTCGTATTTTATCTTGGGTATTGCCGGGGCGGTTAAGCCTTTATTATGACCAGTTTGAAAGGTATGGTTTTTATCTATTGGTTTTATTATTAATGACCGATAGTTTAGGTGTTGTTTTAGGTTACCCACTAAATATAGCTAAAGGCTTCTTTTTCTCAATTGCAGGTTTGTAAATTTTAGGCGCATGAGTGCAGGTCTAGTAACTAAAGAGCGCACCGTAACTGCAATGGTTGCGGGCGAGCCTTATCTGGATCTGCCCGAAGATTTATATATTCCTCCTGAGGCATTAGAGGTTTTTTTGGCAACCTTTGAAGGGCCTTTAGATTTATTGCTGTATCTTATTAGAAAGCAAAACTTAGATATTGTTAATATTCCTATCGCTCAGATTACTAAACAATATATGGTTTATATTGAGGTGATGAGTAATTTTCAGTTTGAATTAGCAGCTGAATATTTGCTGATGGCTGCTTTGCTGGCTGAGATCAAATCACGCATGTTACTGCCTAGACAAGCTAGCGCCGAAGAGGATGAGGAAGATCCTAGGTCAGTATTAGTGCGCCGCTTGCAGGAATATGAACGCATTAAAAAAGCAGCAGAAGAAATAGATGAAATACCGCGTATGGAACGGGATGTTTTTATCGCTACAATCGACACCTCAAATGTCAATGTGCATAAACCAAAGCCAGACGTTCAGTTGCAAGATATTGTGTCAGCCTTGCAAGGGGTGCTAAGGCGTGTTGATCAGTTAAGTCATCATACAATTACTAAAGAAGTCTTATCGGTGCGTGAAAGAATGGCGGCTATTATGGGTAAGCTTGAAGGTAATGACAGTTTTCTTTTTGCTCGATTTTTTACTTATCAAGAAGGCAGGGCGGGAGTTGTGGTTGCGTTTCTCGCTATCCTTGAGTTGAGTAAAGCTGAGTTGATTGAGATTCTCCAGGCTGAGCCTTTTGGTGAGCTGCGTATCCGGGCTAGAGTGAGAGGCAGTAATGACTGAGCAAAGTTCCGAGCCTGCGCAGCGGGTTAATACAAAAATTAAGCGCATAGTTGAAGCGCTGTTGTTTTCCGCTGAACAGCCGATGTCAGTTGCTCAATTACAAGCGGTTTTTCCAGAATTGGAGAGACCCGAGCGAGTCATTATAGAGGCAGCGGTTGACGCGCTTTGTGATGATTATAGGAATCAGGCAATAAGCCTACATAAAGTGGCAAGCGGGTATCGCTTTCAAGTGAAAACTGATATGGCGCCTTGGGTGTCTCGGTTATTTTCAGAAAAGCCCCCGAAATATTCGCGCGCATTATTAGAAACTATTGCGATTATTGCTTATCAACAGCCAGTGACGCGTGCTGATATAGAAGAAATTCGTGGTGTCAGTGTCAGTTCTAATATGATTCATACTTTATTGGATCGAGAATGGGTAAAAGTCGTTGCGCATAAAGAGGCGCCAGGCAGGCCAGCGCTTTATGCAACGACGGCGCAATTTTTAGATTATTTTAATTTAGATTCTTTAGCTGCTATGCCGCCTTTACAAGAGCTGCAGGCATTAGCGCTAGAGGGTGAAATGGAGATTTGAATGTGGACTGAGATATTTTTCATCCTGTTATTTTCAGCTGCATTTATGTATTGGCAAAGTGCGCAAAAAGTGAAAGAAATTGCGTGGTCAGCGACGCAAAGGCATTGTCATGATATGGATTTGCAGATGTTAGATGGTTATATCGCTTTTTCTAGTTTTGCACTTAAAAAAGATAATCGTAGTCAGTGGCATGTTGCGCGTACCTATTTGTTTGAATTTTCTTCTACCGGTGCGGAGCGATATAATGGCGTTATCTCTATGCTCGGCCGCCGTGTGCAATCAATACAATTAGATCCGCATCGTATACAATAATTTTACCTACCTTAGAATACCTTCATGCTACGTTTAACCAATATCAAACTTCCTTTAGAACATACCGAGCAAGAATTGCGCGCGGAAATACTCAATAAATTGTCTATTAAGGATGAAGAGTTGTTGAGCTATAGTATTTATAAGCGTAGTTACGATGCTCGTAAAAAGAGGAATATCTTTTTTATTTATAGTCTTGATGTTGATACTAGCAAAAATTCCGCTTTATTAACGCAATTTGCCGAAGATACACAAGTTAAAGCAAGGCCTGATGATACTTATAAATTTGTCGCTCAAGCGCCGGATAATTTAACTGAGAGGCCTATCGTTATAGGCTTGGGGCCGTGCGGTTTATTTGTTGGTTTGGTTTTGGCGCAAATGGGTTTTAAGCCAATTATTTTAGAGCGCGGCAAGCAAGTGCGTGAGCGTACGGTAGATACTTTTGGTTTATGGCGTAAACGTAAATTGAATGTGGAATCTAATGTTCAGTTTGGTGAGGGTGGTGCGGGAACTTTTTCTGATGGGAAGCTGTATACGCAAATAAAAGATCCACAACATCACGGCCGTAAAGTGTTGCAAGAGTTTGTTGTTGCTGGTGCGCCAGAAGAAATCCTCTATTTAAGCAAGCCGCATATAGGGACTTTTAAACTGGTGACTATGGTCGAAAAAATGCGCGCTACGATAGAGTCTTTAGGTGGTGAAATTCGCTTTGAGCAGCGCGTTGATGAAGTCTTGATCGAAAACCAGCAAGTTCAGGGCGTTCGCCTAGCTAATGGTGAAACCTTAGCCAGCCAGCATGTCGTTTTTGCTGTCGGGCATAGTGCTCGCGATACCTTTCAAATGTTATTTGAGAAGGGTGTTTATATTGAAGCTAAACCTTTTTCTATAGGCTTTAGAATTGAGCATCCCCAATCTTTAATTGATCAATGCCGCTTTGGTGATTTTGCAGGGCATGAGCTATTAGGTGCAGCGGATTATAAATTAGTGCATCATTGTAAAAATGGCCGTTCTGTCTATAGTTTTTGTATGTGCCCTGGGGGTACGGTTGTTGCGGCAACCTCTGCGGAAGGACATATTGTGACTAATGGAATGAGTCAGTATTCGCGTAATGAGCGTAATGCCAATAGTGCGATTGTAGTCGGTATTGAGCCTGAAAAAGATTACCCAGGGGAGCCTTTGGCAGGTTTGGAGTTGCAAAATACGCTGGAGAAACAAGCGTTTATTTTAGGTGGCGAAAACTATAATGCGCCAGCGCAATTAGTTGGTGATTTTATAGCGGCTCACCCAAGTGCGGCGGTTGGTAGTGTTGAGCCATCGTATAAGCCAGGAGTGACTTGGGGTGATTTAAGTAGCTGTTTGCCAGAATATGCGATTACTGCGATTCGTGAGGCCTTGCCTGCTTTTGATAAGAAAATTCGTGGTTTTGCAATGCATGATGCGGTATTAACCGGCGTGGAAACACGAACTTCATCGCCCATACGTTTGAAGCGTGATAATAGCCGTTTGCAGAGTATTAATACGCAAGGCCTTTATCCCGCAGGTGAAGGTGCGGGATATGCGGGCGGTATTTTATCTGCTGCTGTTGATGGTATAAAAATAGCCGAAGCAGTGGCTTTGGATATGCTAAAAAAATAGCAAGTTTAGAGTAATAATTGACGTTGAGTTTAAGTGTTCGCGTGTTTCGATAATTATTAGGATAGTGGCTATAAGCACTTGAAACAGGGTTGTAATTTTAGTATGATAGACGGCTAACTTAAAATCTTACACAAAGATACGAATATGAAAACATTTAGCGCAAAACCCGCTGAAGTGAAGCGTGATTGGTATGTGATCGATGCAGAAGGCAAGACGCTTGGACGTTTAGCTACTGAAGTTGCACGACGCCTTCGCGGTAAGCATAAACCAGAATACACACCTCATGTTGATACTGGTGATTATATTATTGTTATTAACGCTGAAAAAATCGGTGTTACTGGTAATAAAGAAAAAGATAAAATGTACTACCACCACACAGGTTATATCGGTAACTTGAAAAGTGTTAGTTTAGGTAAATTAAGACAAACTTTTCCAGATCGTATTATCAACAATGCGGTTCAAGGAATGTTGCCTAAAAACCCGTTGGGTCGTGCAATGTTTCAAAAATTAAAAGTTTACGCGGGTCCTGATCATGGACACCAGGCGCAACAACCTAAAGTTTTAGAACTTTAAGCAACTAACAGGTTAATATCATGGCAGAAGCTCTATATTACGGTACTGGAAGACGCAAAACAGCAATTGCTCGTGTTTTCGCTAAACCAGGCACTGGAAAAATCACAATTAATGATAAATCGATTGACGTTTACTTCGGTCGTAAAACTGATGAAATGGTTGCTCGTTCACCATTAGAATTAGTAGAATTAGCAGATAAATTCGATATCAATGTTACGGTTAAAGGCAGCGGACCATCAGGTCAAGCTGGCGCTATCCGTCATGGTATTACTCGTGCCTTAATGGTATACGATGAAACATTACGTGCTGATTTAAGAAAAGCAGGCTTTGTTACTCGTGATTCACGTAAAGTGGAACGTAAGAAAGTTGGTTTACATAAAGCGAGAAAACGTCCTCAGTTCTCAAAACGTTAATCGTTTTTCGATATGCACTGTTTTTTATGGGTTTTTTACTCATATTAAAATGTGCATTATCGATCAGCAAAAAAGGGTTGTAATTGTTAAAATTACAACCCTTTTTTTATGGCATTAAGAAAGCTGTAGGGCGGATTTCAGTCCGCAGTTCACGTAGGATTAATAAAAAATCAAGCCTAGTGATTTGTGATTTTAAATAAACAAAGCGAGCTAATTGAGGCATTTTATTTGCTTCGTTCCCATCGCTTCGAGACTGTGAAAGTATTGTATTTTTAGTCTTTCCCTTGAGAAGGTGGGGGATTGAGGGGCAATGCTGTTGACTTAAGAATAAGCTCCTTCTCCAAAGGGAGAGGGCTTAAGTCAACAGCATTGGGATTGAGTGGGGGATCTATAAAAATATAGGTCATTGATATTATTTGTATTTTAATTACACTCAAACCTCCCCTAGCCCCTCCTTGATAAGGAAGGGGATTATACTGAATACTTTCGGAGCGTGGGAGCGAGTGCTATTAAGTTGTGCGTAACATCAGTTATATAATATTTTTTGATTGAAATGGGGTAAGTAGATGTCTGATACTGGATTTGTAAGTCGTGATAGAGCTATGGACTCTCTAAAAGTGCCACCGCACTCTATTCAAGCTGAGCAGTCAGTGTTGGGTGGCTTAATGCTGGATAATGAGCGCTGGGATAGTGTTGCCGATAAAGTCGCTAGTGTTGATTTCTACCGTAAAGATCATCGGATGATTTTTGCTGCGATCCAAGATTTAGCTGAAAAACAAGTGCCTTTTGATGTTGTCACCATTTCCGAAGCATTAACTAAAATGGATGAGCTAGATAATGCGGGTGGTCTAGCTTATTTAAGTATTTTAGCCAAAGATACTCCTAGTGCCGCAAATATCGTAGCCTATGCCAATATTGTTCGTGATCGCTCTGTTTTAAGGCAGTTGATTCATATTGGTAGTGATATTTCAGAATCTGCCTTTAATTCAGAGGGCTTAACGACCAGTGATTTACTGGAGAAGGCAGAGAAAAGTGTTTTCGAGATTGCTGAGCAGCGTCAGAAAGGGCAGGTTGGGTTTACTCCGATCAAGGAGTTGTTGGGTACTGCTGTTGAAAAAATCGAAGCCTTATTTGAGCAAGAGGGCAATATTACTGGAGAGGGTACAGGCTTTACTGATTTAGATGAGATGACCTCAGGTTTGCAGCCTGGCGATTTAATTATTGTTGCTGGCCGTCCCTCAATGGGGAAAACTACCATTGCTATGAATATGGCGGAAAATGTTGCTGTAGGCAGTGGTAAGCCAGTGGCTGTATTTAGTATGGAGATGCCCGGAGATTCTTTAGCCATGCGGATGATGTCTTCTTTAGGGCGAATTGATCAAAATAAAGTGCGTACCGGTAAGCTAGATGATGATGAGTGGCCGCGACTTACATCGGCAATTAATTTATTGGCTGAAACTAAGCTATTTATTGATGACTCTCCAGGTTTGACACCTAATGAAGTGCGCTCCAGAGCAAGGCGTTTAACGCGTGATAATGGTCAGTTAGGTTTGATTGTTTTGGATTATTTGCAGTTAATGCAATCGCCGGCCAGTGGTGATAGCCGAGTTGCTCAGATTTCGGATATTTCGCGTGGTTTAAAAACTATGGCGAAAGAGTTGCATGTACCGGTGATGGCTTTATCACAGTTGAATCGCAATTTAGAGCAGCGCCCCAATAAACGACCGGTCATGTCTGATTTACGAGAATCGGGAAGTATTGAGCAGGATGCCGATGTTATTATGTTTGTTTATCGGGATGAGGTTTATAACGAAGATAGTCCAGATAAAGGCATGGCGGAATTGATTATTGGTAAGCAGCGTAATGGGCCTATTGGTACCGTGCGGCTAACTTTCCTAGGTAAATATACCCGCTTTGAAAATTGCGCTCATGACGCCTATTCAGGCGGAGACTATGAATGATCCCAGCCGCTGCGCATATTGAATTAAATATGGCGGCTTTACGCCATAATGTGTGCAGGGCGCGTGACTATGCGCCAGAATCAAAAGTCATGGCGGTTATTAAAGCGAATGCTTACGGTCATGGCTTGATTCGAATTGCGCAGAACTTAAGCGCAGAAGTTGATGCTTTAGCAGTTGCACGCTTAGATGAAGCCATTCGTTTAAGAGAGGCGGGCGTTCAAGGACGCATATTAATCCTGCAAGGATTTAGTCAGGATGATGAAATAGAGGCGCTACTGCATTATCAGCTAGATGCTGTAGTTCATTCTGAAGCACAAGTTCAACTGTTAGAGTCCACCGCTTTAGCTGGTTCTATAACGGTTTTTTTAAAGATTGATACCGGCATGAATCGTTTAGGTATTAGACCTGAGCAGTTTTCAGAATTATTATCGCGCTTACAGAACTGTCAATGCGTGCGTCAGCCTATGGTGTTTATGACTCACTTTGCTAATGCTGATGACGTACAAGATGCTAAAACAGTACAGCAACTTGCTGTGTTTAATGAAGTAACGCAAGGCTTAGATGTAGAGAAAATCGTTGCTAATTCAGCTGCTATTGTCGCTTGGCCTGAAACTAGGGCTGATTGGGTTAGGCCGGGCTTGATGTTATATGGTGTTTCTCCGATGATAGGGGGCTCTGCAGAGCAGCTCGGTCTTTTGCCTGTAATGAATTTGTACTCGCGCATTATCGACATCAAGCAAGTTAAAAAAGGTGAGACGGTTGGTTATGGCGCTACTTGGAAAGCGGATAAAAATACTTGCTTAGGTGTTGTATCGATAGGTTATGGTGATGGTTATCCACGCTATGCAAAACAAGGAACGCCAGTATTAATAGGCAAGAAGCGTGCGCCATTGATTGGTCGCGTGTCTATGGATATGTTGACCGTTGATTTAAACGATTGCTCGGACGTGAAGCTTGGAGATCAGGTGGTATTGTGGGGGGATGGCTTGCCTGTGGAAGAGATTGCTGCTTGCTCAGGAACGATTCCTTATACTCTGCTCTGTGGTATTACTCAAAGAGTGCAGGTATTGGTTGACGATACAAAAGAGCTGTATAAAAATTGTACGATCTAATCTCTAGCCTTTGTTTGCAAAGGGTTGAGAGAGTTACACAAAAACAACGCACAAAGTTATCCACAGAAAATGTGAGTAACTGTCATTTAGCTGTAATAAGTAGCTGTGCTTAACTTTGTTTAAGTCTGATTTATCCCCAAATAACTCTAAGGAATTACACAGGTTTATTTTGTGTGTAGGATGCTTTGATGTGTGAGCTTAAGGAGGTTATCCAGAGAAAAAGTGGTGCTTAATAGTAATAATTAGCGATTTCCACCTATCAGCTCTGCAATTATTCCTGCGTGCTGCTCTATATTCTCTGTTGACCCCTGTATCATGACATGAAGCAGTCAAACGCTCGAACCCACCTCTGCTTTAGCAGGTGGTTGAATAGTAATCCATTAATTAAGTAAAACTAAAATAAAGTATGACCGAAATAACTGACTATAAAAGCTTATTAGCTGTTGGGAAACAACAGAGTGAACCTCAGCGGTTTCTATTTGTTTTTTTGCAAGTATCATTACCTGATGATCATAAAGATGAAGATAAGGAGCGCTTTCACTCTGGGAAGGGAGGGATGTTACAGGCTATTATGTGTGTTGATAAAGATTTAGATTAGGCGTGGCTGGGATGTTTATAAGGCGCAACTGCTGGAATCAATAAACGTCGGTAACTATGTATTTTCGCCTTTAAAAAGCATTTACAAGCAAGATGCACAAGTGATTCATCTATGGTCTTCACAAGATGCTCTCGTGCTGAAGATACTGACACAGCTTGTTTCGACCGAACTTGATCTACCAAAATCGTGTATGCATGTTAAGGGGGCTAAAGCAATGTGTCGCGAGCGTTCAGGTGAACCTGGAGGACTACCAGTTTGTGTGTAAAACTGATGTTCTGCATTATTACGAAACTATAGACCAGCACCTGCTCATTGAGCAAATTCATCAACAAATTGAAAACAAGATACTGCGTCGTTACCTGTATCAGGTGGTGCATGGAACGGTGGAATATGGCGGTAATTATCGGGAGATTAGCAAAGGGATATCACGAGGCTGTCCACTGAGTCCTATCTTGGGAGCCCTGTATTTAAAGGCATTATATGATTCGTTTGAAGATAAACTGGGGGTTTATTATGTCAGGTATATGGACGATATATTGATTATGACTAAAACAAGATGGCAAAACAGGGGGGCCATTAAGCAGTTAAATCATTACTTTGAGAAGCTAAAAATAAAACAGCACCCTGATAAGACGTTTATCGGGCGAATTGAAATAGGATTTGATTTCTTGGGGTATCGATTGCCAGAGAACAACTAAAACTATCTGTTATCACCGTCAAAAAACACGTAGAACGTACACGCCGGCTTTATGAGCAACAGAAAAAGAAGAAAGCTACCTCACAAGAGATAGCTTTGGTTCTGGGTGAGTATATTAAACGTTGGCAGTGTTAGTGCACAGCCGGTATTTGGTCTCTTATGAATTCATCCTATGTTTCGAGCGTAACATACCAAATAGACCTAACCCGATAAGCGCGAATGTTGACGGCTCGGGGACGGCCCCTGCTGCCGCGAGGCTCCATCGGTCTGCGCTGTATGTCTCCGATTCGAAACTCGATGAGAAGCGGGTACGTTCGGGGGTGTTTAGGACGAATATACTCCAGTTCTGATCCTCTGGGTAATCAGCGTCCGACAGGGCGAAGTTGTTCGCGGCCCCGTCGAACGACATGAACCCATCTGCCGTGGACCACGTGAAATTGTTCGATGAACTGGAGAACATACCCAGTTCCGTACGACCGTTGAAATTGACAGTGGAACCGTCAGCGACGGTGATACCGCCGTTGTTCATGACGCCCTCGACCGTGCCCGATATGACGAAACCGGAGCTATACACGTACGACCAGTCGTACGTCGCAGCGAACGCGCCAGACGTTATCGCTGATAGGGCAGTCATCGAAATCAACCGAATAACCACCTCTGTGTACCCTCGCGCACTATGTTTGAATGTCATAACTTACTCCTATATTGATGTGGGTGATGTGAAAACCGTTGCAAGAAGTGTACCAGCGGCGGAGGCTTATATGAAGATATGCCACTCTAATTGATGCACGGATCGTAAAACATCAAGGGGTCAGTCACTAATATTTCTTTGCGTAAAAAATTGGGAAACTTCAGTTCACTATTAGATAGCCCTTGATTAATAAGGGGGTCAGTTAGTTCAAAACTATTCGCTTTCTAAGTAAGAAGGGAGTAATTTGCGTATTAGCAGGGCGCAAAATCGTAACTTCTCATTAGTCACAGGTAACACCGAAATAATTAGGCTATGTCACCGTTATCTGCATCTACTTCCCAGTAGATTTAGCTTTTAGTTATTATTTCATTAAAATATATACGCTTATTTAACTAGCATTTCAACCGAGTATTTTTATCAAGAATTAGAAGATTATGATTTACAAATATAATTGACAAATAAAATATATTTACAGTTTCTTTTGATGGTCGCGGATACCAAAACTGATGACCGCTTTTGGCTGCTAGCTGACCTTCGCTGCCAAATTCGTTTATCCCATAAAGTATACATTACGGGACTGTTTTCCATAACGGTAGAATGCGGCCTCGATACGTCCTTATTTATGCCTTATTATTGATTCCTATAACGTCCTTATATAAATAAGACGCTAGAGTAAGAAAAGCCTCCCAATAAAGTAAACCCTATCGAGAGGCTATTTAGCTTAATACTCTTCCGGCAAAAGAATCGTTGTACTGGATCTATCCGCTTCAGTAATTACCCAAAATTTCACCTCGCCAAAAACATAAGCGGAAAAAATTCGCTCTTTTTGGTTTACGGCTTCACGGTTGCATTCTTGATCCCCTTCACTCATATCTTGCCAATCACCATAAATATGTCGGCTTAATAATGAGCTTGGATTAATACTAATTGATTATTTATTGGGGTGGTTTCCCAGTAAATGTATCTGAAATAAAATGGGAGCTTTATTCAGTGTAGATTCAGTTATAAAATAAACGGCTTTAGTTATTGCTGATATTTAGCATTTTATCGATCAATTATTATGAATTTATTTAACCGCTTCCTATGCTCCTTGTTGTTTTTACTTTCGTTTCATTCTACTCAATTGAGGGCGCATGCCGTTGTTACTGAGCATTCATTGAGCGTGGGCGTGGTCAATGCACATCAAACGAGCCAGGTTAAATTGAATTTTAACTCCAGTGTGGAAGTGGGCTTGTCGCAAATTTTTCTGGTGCGTACTGGAGATATTGAAGAGGCTTTGCCATTAAAGTCAGATAATACGCATGGCATTGTGCTAGTTGATATGCCTGCATTAGATGCGGGTAAATATGCCTTACATTATCGGATTTTTGCGGCAGATGGACATTTGACTGATGATATTATCCATTTTACTGTTCAGCCTTAAGGAGTTGAAATGGAAGGTATTGCTGATTTTTTAGACTCCATTATTGGAGGGATTGACCTTATTTGTTATGCGCTCGCTGTTGGCGGGATCGTATGGGGTTTGTTTGTTGCGCAGCCGTGGGGGCAGGGGGTAAGCCAAAATAAATTATTAACAGAGCGAAGTGTTGTTTTAATTTATAAGGGCGCATTTGCTTTAGCGTTAGTGCAATTAATTAAAATTGTTTTGAAAGTGTGGTTAATGGCTACGGTTTTAGATCGTTGGCCGTTTCCTGAGTTTGCCGATACGACTCAATTTATCGGTGGTATCACGCGCATGGGCTTGGTGTTGTTATTTGCGGCTTATTGTTATGTTTATTTGCGCAAGAATAATAGTTCACGCACGCATTGGGTTAATGCGGCTTCTCTTGCGCTGTTATTTATTATTTCTGGCGCTTGGTTAGTGCATGCGGCTGGTCGTTTTGAAGACCGTATCCTATTAATGGCATTAACGACGGGGCATCAGTTGGCTGCGGCTGTTTGGGTGGGTGGTGTTTTTCAAATACTTTTAATTTGGAAATTAACCCGAGAAAAACAAATTGCCGAGGGTTTATGGGTTGAGTACCTATACCGGTTTTCTAAAGTCGGCATGGTTGCTGTTGCAGGAGTCCTAATCTCAGGTGTACCGATGGCTATTGGCTATATTACGACTTTAAATGGTTTTTTTGGTACGGGTTATGGCAATATTTTATTGGTAAAAATACTATTATTGACTATTGCTTTAGGTTTTGCTTGGTTAAATCGCCGTGCTGTTTTAGAGTATAAAATATCTGCTAATTCTCATGCCTTATTCAATCGCGTTCCTTATTATATTGAAGCAGAAACCTTTGTTTTAATTACCTTACTGTTTACTGCAGCAAGCCTTGCTTCGCAGCCACCTGCCATTGATATCCCTGGCTTAACGGCTACGTGGATGGAGGCGTTAAATGCTTTTGCACCGCGTATACCGCGCCTTAGCTCACCAAGTCATGAGGCTTTACTGGCAGGAGAAGCGGGGCGCACGGCTATTCTTAATCAAATGCCGTCTGTCGCATCGACTGAGTGGTCTGATTATAATCATAATATCGCGGGTGTTTTTGTTACTGCGATGAGCTTACTGGCGATGCTTTCTTATAAAAAATCGTTGGTATGGGCAAGGTATTGGCCGATTGGCTTTATCGGTTTAGGTGTCTTTATTTTATTACGCTCTGATGCAGAAACTTGGCCAAATGGCACCATGGGTTTTTGGGAAAGCATGCTGGAAAACGGAGAAATATTACAGCACCGTATTGCGACTTTATTAGTTTTCTTATTGGGCACAATGGAGCTGCGTGCCAGAATGACAAACAATCCAGACAGTAAATTGCCTTATGTTTTTCCTCTGCTGTGTGCAGTCGGTGGTTTGATGTTGCTAACTCATTCACATATAGGGTTTCAAGCAAAGAGTGCTTTTTTAATTCAAATCGGGCATACCTTTATGGGCTTGTTTGCTCTGGTTATGGCAATTGGTCGCTGGCTAGAGCTTAAGTTAGATCAGCCCGGAAAAAGTATTGCGGGGTTTGTTTCAGTATTTGCTTTTTTTCAGATTGGTATGATTTTAATTTTTTATCAAGAGCCGTTGTATTAAGTAGGCCTTATTAAAAAAGCGCATTTTGTGGGAGTAGCTTTAGCTTTTCTATGCGACTAGCTAACATTGCTCCCATAAAACTTGGTAATTCCTAATCAGACAAAGGTCCAGCAATCAATCTCTCAATTTCTCCAGCATCGACTGGTTTGTTAAAATAATACCCTTGCACCATGTCGCACTCATGCGCCTGTAAAAATTGAAGCTGCCCTTTGGTTTCCACACCCTCGGCAATCACTTTTAAGCCCAAACTTTGCCCCATCGCAATAATGGCCTTTACTAAAGCATCATCGCCAGAGCCCAGATTAAGGTCTTGAATAAAAGACCTGTCAATTTTCAATATATCGACTGGAAAGCGGCGCAAATAACTTAAAGAAGAATAGCCAGTGCCAAAATCATCAACAGAAAGCTGTACGCCTAAAGCTCTAAGCTTAGATAGCATTTCCATGACCAAGTTGGAATCTTCCAACATTAAATTTTCAGTAATTTCTAGTTGCAAATCAGCACCTGAAAGTTCAAATTCACGCAATAACTGCTCTACTAAATAATAACTATCAACTTTCTCACAAAACTGGCGCGTAGACATATTAATAGCTATATGAAGTTTATCTATGCCTTGCTTCTTCCAGATACTAAACTGCTCACACGCTGTGCGTAAAACCCACTCGCCTAGCGCTAATATCAAATCACTTTCTTCGGCAATAGAAATGATTTTTTCTGGAGAGATCTGGCCTAAAGTTGGGTGTCGCCACCTCAAAAGCGCTTCAACACCGCAAATAGTACGGTTTTTCAGGCTGATAATAGGTTGATAATTTAAATATAGCTGGCTATTATCCAAGGCTATACGCAAATCTTTTTCCAACTCCATGCGGTGATTCACATAGGTTGTCAAGTTTGAAGAGAAGAAAGCATACGAGTTTCTCCCTTTTTCCTTTACTTCATACATCGCCATATCAGCATGCTTAAACATAGCATCGAAATCATCGCCATCTTCAGGATACGAAGTGATGCCAATACTTGAGCCAATATGGATTAAGTGACCATGAATATCAAAAGGGCGCGCCAAAGATGTAATTATTTTTTCTGCAACAATCGCCGTATTTTCTTTATTTTTGACAGCACTCAAAATAACTGTGAATTCATCACCACCTAATCGAGCGATAGTATCTACACCACGCAAACAAGCCGTCAGTCGTACCCCTACTTTCTCTAGTAATAAATCGCCTATATGATGACCTAAAGTGTCATTTACTCGTTTAAAGCGATCTAAATCAATCAATAATAAGGAAAATGAACTACTATTTCGTTTGGCTAATTTATAGGCATACGCCAATCTCTCATTGAATAAATTTCTATTGGGTAATTGGGTTAATGGGTCATAATTTGCCAAATAATGCAGTTTTTCATACGCTTTTTGTTTCTCGGCAATTTCTCGGCTTAGCTCTACTGTTCTTTCCGCAACTAATAGTTCTAATTCAAGCGTATGCAGCCTCAATTGTTCATTCGCTTTAGCTAAGGCAATATGTGTGGCAACTCGAACTTTAACTATGGGAGGGCTAATAGGCTTGGTAATATAATCAATGGCTCCTAGCTCAAAACCATGAAGCTCATCCTCTATTTCATTTTTAACCGTTAAAAATATCACTGGGACATCGTGCCCTCTTTCTGATAATTTTAGTTGTCTGCATACTTCATAGCCATCCATATCAGGCATTAAAATATCCAATAAAATGAGATCAGTGTTGCCTTTTTTTACTATATCTAGCGCCTCAAGGCCGCTACTTGCAACACTAATGTGATAACTCTCTTTAAGAATATCTGCAATTAAGCTAGTAAAGAAACGCTCATCATCGACCACCAAAATATTAGGTTTGTACATAGATAAAACTCTAACCGGTTGAATAATTATGGTTTATGAAGACTGTTTAGATTTAACAATCAATTCATCCCTGTAAGTTGTAAGGTACACTGATATTGACTGCTTAACAATAGCATATAGCATCAGCGGCTAACATTCAGGTGACTCTCAAGATATAATGGTTTAGGGTGGAGAAAAACAATACTTGCATCGCAACAAACCTCAGTCGCTTTCGTTCTCTGTAGTAAAAATATTTAGATAGGCTTACCTACTTATTTCTTCTAATAGCTCAATAGCTAAGTCAAAATCATAATTTTCAATAGCCTGCTCAAGTAACTGAACTTGATGACTGGTGTGCGTAGGTAAGTGATTTCCTATCTTTTCTAAATAGCCTGAGGCTTCAGCATCACCGTTTGCTAGTAATAAAGATAGCTGCTTAATTTCTTTACTGAGTTGTTCGGCCGGTACATGTTCATGTTTTTGTTCTGATTCGCCTTGCTTACTAAATTGCTCTAATTCGTCCAGCAAACGGGTAAAGTCTTGATAAAAGCATGCCAACGTAACCGTATTATCTTCACCCTTAGCCGTGACAGATTCAAGTTCAAGGCTACTTTTCTGTAGTTTTCTTGCTCCTATATTTCCTGCCACACCTTTGATTGTATGAATAATACGGCTAACATCTTGATTTCGCTTTTCAGCAGTCGCCAGCTCTAACAGAGTAATATCTGATTGATGATCTTGGTAAAATTCTTTAAGTAATTTACTAAACAGTGCTCGATTACCACCTACGCGCTTTAATCCCCATTCAACATCAAGGTTTTCAGAGTAATCCGGTAAAAGGATATAACTATCCTGTGATGTAATAGTGGGTATCATCTTATTTTCAATGTCGTGTACGAGCCAGTGAGCTAAAACCCTATGCAGTTCCTCAGGATTTATTGGCTTGGTAATATGTTCATTCATACCTGCCTGTAATGATTTTTCTTTATCGCCAATCATTGCATGAGCCGTCATCGCAATAATAGGTAAATCTTTAAATTGAAGGCTTTTCCTAATTTCCTTAGTCGCCTGTATGCCATCCATTTCAGGCATTTGGATATCCATTAGCACAACGTCATAAGCTATAGGGCACTGTGATACTTTATTAATTGCCTCCAAACCATTTACTGCAATATCAACACTTAACCCGAATGATTTAAGTAACTCTTCTGCTACTTGCTGGTTAATTCTATTATCTTCAACGAGTAATACAGAGCCACTTAAACTTTTATTTTCCACTCGACTATTAGGCTTAACTGGCATTAGGCTAGGTTTTAGTGCTTTGATAATCGTATCAAACAAAGTAGAGGGTGCTACTGGTTTAACGATAAACCCTTCTAAACCAATTTCTTGTGATTCATTGATTACTTCTTCTTGCGCATAAGCCGTCACCATAATAATTGCTGGAATTTTACTCAGTTGTATTTGGTTTTTAATATACTTGATCGCCTCTAAACCATTAATTTCTGGCATAGACCAATCCATCAAAATAAGGTCAAAAGGTTTTTCAGATTCTCTTAAGGTACTATAAGCCTGTTTTGCACAGGCAACACTCGTCACTTTAAAAGATAAAGAAGCGAGTTGATCGCGCAGTATATTGCGTGCTGTTGCGTTATCATCAACCACTAGCACGCGTAGACCTCGTAAATCAGGCTGAGGTAGTTGATAAGCTTTGTTGTGCAATGGATCAAGCCCAAACTCTGCAAAAAAGAAAAAATGGCTACCTTTGCCTGGCTCGCTATCAACACCGATTTTGCCGTTCATCATTGTGACCAATTTTTTACAGATGCTCAGTCCTAATCCAGTGCCACCATGTAGGCGTGTAGTTGAAGCATCCGCTTGAAAAAAGGACTCAAATAGCTGGTTTTTCTGATGGGCGGGAATGCCGCAGCCAGTATCCGTTACCGAAAACTTTAAAACTGCTTTATGTTCAGAAAGGTTAACTGGAGTAACTGCCACGGCAATTTCTCCTTGATCAGTAAATTTAATGGCATTACTGCATAGATTAATTAAAATCTGGCCTAATCGAGTGGGGTCTCCTATCAATGTAGCCGGTATTTTAGGGCTTATATCAAAAATCAATTCCAGGTTTTTTTCTTCACTAGAAAAACGGAATAAATCAGCCAAATTCTCAAAGACAGTATCTAGCTGGAAACCAACTGATTCTAGGTGCAATTTACCGGCTTCAATTTTAGAAAAATCCAAGATATCATTAATTATGCTTAATAATGAATGGCTAGCATTTTGAATTTTACTCACATAGTCGTGTTGCTGGGTATTCAAATCTGTTTTTAAAGCCAAGTAGCCCAAGCCAATAATGGCGTTCATTGGTGTTCGGATTTCATGACTCATATTAGATAAAAAGTCACTTTTAAATTGGTTTGCTTGCTCAGCAAGCTGCTTTGCTTTTTCTAATTCAATTTCTGCCTGTTTATTTTCAGTAATATCAAAAATAGCGCCTTGTAGATAAAGTGCTTGGTTTTGATCATCATAAATAGGCATGCCTTGTTCATGAATCCATCGAATCGACTGATCTTTATGGATAATGCGATAATCGATTGTATAAGGCTTATGCTGCTTAATTGCACCCATTATGGAATGTAGGACCGCTGGCATGTCATCAGGATGAGTGATTTTAAAAAAACTACACTTGTGATTGGTAAATTCTAGTGCAGAGTATCCGGTAATAGACTCGATAATATCGGTAATAAAAGAAAGCGACCATTCTTTTTCAAATACATATTGATAAAACGTCCCAGGAATATTGTGCACTAAGGAACTGAAACGCTGCTCACTTTCTTGTAGTTCATGTTCCGCCTTTTTGCGTTCAGTAATATCTGAGCGAATCGCAATATATTGCTCTAGTTCGCCTTGACTATTCAGTAGCCCAATAATGGTACTGTCTACCCAATAGAGCGAGCCATTTTTAGCTCTATTGCATATCTCACCGCGCCAAGGCTTTCCTTTAGATGCTTGCTTGAAGATATCTGTCCAAAAAGATTTTGGATGTAAGCCTGAATTTATAATTCGATGGTTCTCGCCTAATACTTCTTCGCGGCTATAGCCTGATATACGGCAAAAACTATCATTCACATAAGTGATTTTCCCCCGAAGATCACACATAGTTACAAGAGATGCTGCATCCAAAGCAAATTTTTGTTGCTCCAGAGCCATTTGGATTTTTTTACGGTCAGTAATATTTTGTAATGTGCCAACAACTCGTGCCGGCTTGCCCTGCTCATTAGTCGCTACAACCGAGCCAATGAAATGAATATCAATATAATGACCTAGCTTATGTTTTAATCTAAATTCGTGCTCATATTTTTTGGTCCTGTTAGTCATTGCTTTTTCTAATACACCAAGTGGTAACTCATCTTTTGGGTGTAAGAAATTTTTAAATTTTAATTGTGTTTGATCAAGTTCATTCGGCTCATAGCCCAACATTTCAGCATAAGCAGGACTAAAATAGGTTTCACCTTTCTCTTTATTCCAGTCCCATATACCCTCGTTAGAAGCATTCATAGCCAATTGAAAGCGCTCTTCACTTATTCGGAGTGCTTCTTTTTGCTTGCCAAGCTGCCATAGCCAAAGACTGAATATTGCCATCACCAATAATGTAACGGCAATAATCCACCAGACCAAGGTGTAATCTACTGAATGCTCGTAGCGAATAGAAAACCATTTTTTTTTAAATGCATTGGTTTCTCGTGGGCTAATTACATCTAAAACTTGCTGTATCACTCCGATCAATTCAGGCCAGTCTTTACGCACGGCAAAAGCTAAGTTATTACTAAAAGGCGTCGGTGCAGCAACTTTTATATTAGTAGTTCCCGTTTGTAGCAGAATATGACTGGTTGCGGCTAAGTTACCTACATAAGCATCCGCCTGACCTAAAGACAAAGTTGATAAAGCCTGCTGAGTACTATCAACAAGCATTAACGCTATTTCTGGATAATTATTTTTTAACAGCTCATGGTTCGCATAATTTCTTTCAACTACAACAGTTTTATCTATTAATTCATCTAAGCTAGTAATAAGCTCAGCATCATCCCGGGTAAAAATCACATAGGGAAAGATTAAATAAGGGCGCGTAAAATTTAGATATTTCTCACGTTCGGGTGTTTTTGATACCGCAGGCAAGACATCAATTTCCCCTTGTTTGATTTTTTCAATAGCTTGTGCCCACTTTAAATCAGAGTGATAAGGCATTTTTACGGATAAAGCCTGCTCAATATAAGCAACGTATTCAGAAGCAATCCCTTGGTACTTTTTAGACTGAGGGTCTATATATTCAATAGGTGCCCAAGCGGGATCTATGCCAATGCGGAGAGTAGGGTGTGCGTTTAACCAATCTTTATCTTGCGCACTTAGTTCTAATGGTCGCGCCTTATCTTCTTGGCCATTGAAATGAATCCACTTCCTATTAATTTCAGCATGGGTTTCTTTTGCTAAACTATGCAACACTTTATTCATTATAGAGTGCAGTAGTTCCCAGTCTTGACGAATTGCAAAAGCTAATTTAGATTTTTCAGCAGGAAGGAGGTTATCTATTCTAAGATTGGTCAATAAATCTTGTTCAATAAAATAACTAACCACAGCAAGGTTGCCTACATAGACATCTGCCTTACCGAGTGAAAGCGCCTGTAACGCTTCTTCATTCGATTTAACAAAGTTAAAGTTAACGTCCTGCGCTTGATTTTTCAGTAACTCATGAATATACGTTCCTTTAGGTAAGGCAACTGTTTTTCCCTCCAGTTCAGCTAAGGAATTAATTACAGGTTCATTTTTGCGGCTGACGAATACAGTATCAATCTCAATATAGGGCTCAGTAAAGTTAAGGTATTTTTGTCGTTCTTGCGTATTAGAAGCGCACGCCAACATATCCAGTTCATGAGTTTTCACACCATTCAAAACATTGGCCCAAATATCAGCTGTTACTTTAAACTGAACTCCGAGTATGCCTGACATAATCTTCAGATAATCAGATGCAATGCCCTGGTGTTTTTTAGCGCTATTAACGTAATCAAAAGGTGGCCAATTTTGATCAGCACCTACTTTGATTATTGGGTGCTTAGTTAACCACGCTTGCTCTTCATTCGTTAGATTTAATGTTGGCTGTGGCGCAGCCCATAAAAGGTTAGAGAATAAAAAAACAAAAGGAAATATAATCCATCTTTTAATTACGAATAACAGCATGGCTAATCTGTTAATCCTTTATTACACCGCTGTGTAATATGTGAAAACTCTGCTTCAATCTGAACAAAGGCATCCACCATATCAGGGTCAAAATGCTTGCCTTTCTCTTGCGTAATATAATCAACGGCTTCTTGATGACTAAAAGCTGGCTTATAAACACGTTTATTAACGAGTGCATCATATACATCGGCAATAGCCATCAATCGAGCACTAACAGGAATTTGATTGCCCTTTAAGCCTTTTGGGTAACCACTTCCATCCCATTTTTCTTGATGTGAATAAGCAATTTCTCGAGCGAACTTTAGAAAGGAGGAACTTCCAGAGCGCTTTTCTGCAATTTTTAGAGCATCCCCCCCGTAAATGGTGTGTTTTTGCATTTCTACCTGTTCTTCTGCCGTCAATTTGTCAGGTTTTTTAAGGATATAGTCAGGGACAGCAATTTTACCTATGTCATGTAAAGGGGCAGATTTATAGAGTAGTTCAATGGTTTTATCATCAAGGATGGCCGAAAATTTAGGGTGAGACTGCAGTTTTTTAGCCAAGTTTTGCACGAATAATTGAGTGCGTTGAATATGCTCTCCCGTTTCTTCGTCCCTTGCTTCTGCCAGCATGCTTAAACTATAAATAGCGGCATCTTGAGTTAATTCAATTTCGTGCGTGCGTTCGCGCACTTTTTCTTCAAGTAACAGGTTTTGTTTTTCTAACGCTTGTCTAGCCTGCAAAAGAGATAAATGGGTTTTGATACGAGCTTTTACTGTCGAAGAAGCAATGGGTTTACTAATGAAATCGACAGCACCATAGTCAAAAGCTTGCGCTTCAGACTCAGAGTCTGTTTTTCCAGTCAGGAAGATTATGGGAATGTTTCCCCAAAGAGGCTGTTGTTTGATTTTTTGACAGGTTTGATAGCCGTCTATGTCTGGCATCATAATATCCAGCAAAATTAGATCCGGTGGGTTATCCGCAATCCTTTTTAAAGCTTGCTCGCCACTTTTTGCTATATATAATTTATAGTCATTTTGAAGTAACTCGACCAGCACATTGATATAAAATCGTTCATCGTCAACAATAAGAATTTTGGGTTTAATATCCATATACAAAATGAGCATTATTAATGTTAATGCTCAGTGTCGCTAAACGAAGCGACTATTGTCAAGGAGTATTGCAGGCGGAAAGGCAATACGATTTAATTACTTATTTTCTAGGAGCGACTTCAAGTCACAAGATTCGTGGCTAAAGCCACTCCCACAAAAAGTAATATTTGGATATTATTTACTCTAAACAGAAAAGCTTTCGCCACAACCACAAGTACCTTTTACATTAGGGTTATTAAATTTAAATGCTTCATTAATCCCTTCTTTTGCGTAATCGAGTACTAAACCATCTAGTGCTGTCAGGTTTTCATCTGCCACGACGACTTTAACGCCAAAAGTTTCAAAAATTGACTCGCCGTTTTGTAACTCGTCGGCATAGTCAATCGTATAGGCGAAACCAGAACAGCCAGAGGTCTTAACGCCTAACTTCAAGCCTAAGCCTTTTCCGCGTTTTTCAATTTGTTTCTGAATTTGTTTTGCTGCGCTTTCTGTTAATACAACTGCCATTTGTCTACCTTGCTTGCTCTATAATTTGTTTTAATGTTTGTACAAAAGAATCTATCTCTTGTTGTGTGTTGTCTTTGCCTAAACTAACTCTAATCGCTGATTGAGCGATAGATTTTTCTATGCCCATAGTGGATAAAACATGGCTAGTGAATGGTTCATTGCTAGCGCAGGCCGAGCCACTGGAAACCGCAATATTCTTTCTGTCTAACTGCATCAAGACCATTTCGCCGATACAGTGCTCTATGCCAAACTGTACGGTATTAGCGATGCGTTGGCTAGCCTGAGCAAATATGCACACGCTAGGTAAGGCTAATAACTGCTGTTCTAAATACTGCCGTAATTGCAAGCAATGTGCTTGTCGTTGCTCTAATTCTGCATAAGCTAATTCTGCTGCTTTACCAAAGCCAACAATAGCCGCGACATTTTCCGTACCTGAGCGTAAGCCTAACTCTTGGCCTCCGCCTGTTAACAAAGGCTTGGTAATATGTTCTAGCGAACCAATTAACGCACCACAACCTTTAGGCCCGTAAATTTTATGACTAGAAATAGACATAAAATCGACACCTAAGGCCTGAAAATTCACTGGAATCTTACCGGCGGCTTGCACTGCATCGGTATGAATTAGTGTGGCTTTGCCTTTAAGTAATGAACTTAAACTGGCAATATCCTGAATCACACCAGTTTCATTATTAACCAACATAAAAGAAGCTAAATCAAAATTTTGGTGCAGCTTATTTTTTAGATCAAGTTGATCAATATAGCCTTGGCTATTAACGCTAACTAGCTCAGTATTCCCTGATTCTAATATAGAAGGGTGTTCAAAAGCTGAGGTCAGTAATTTAGTGTTTTTCTGCATACCCTTAAGCGCTAAATTATTCGCTTCTGTCCCGCCGCTAGTAAAAATCACTTGCTCAGGTCGTGCGTGTACTAACTGAGCAACTTGCTCGCGCGCAGTATCAATTGCGCTACGTGAAAGGCGTGCTAATTTATACAAGCTCGAAGGGTTGCCGTAAAAGTGCGTTAAAAACGGCAACATCGCCTGCAATACTCGCTCATCTAAGGGGGTTGTAGCATTATGATCAAAGTAGATCATTATTCTGTGCTGCTTTACTTAAGTGCCATACCGATAGTTGCAGCATCTTTAAAATGCATGACTTGTGCAACATCACTATCTTGGCGCTGAGCAACAGCACGTACATCTTCTTGGGCTAATAACTCACCCAAAGTAATGCCATCTAAATAACTACGTACGGTATGGCTCAAGCCTGTCCATAAGTCGTGGGTTAAGCAGGGTTGTTCATTTTGGCAGTTTGCTTTGCTTTCACAGTTGGTTAAATCAACCTGCTCATCAACTGCTAGGATAATATCAGAAATACTGATCTCGCTGGATTCCTTGCTTAGTTTATAACCGCCTCCAGGACCTCTAACGCCTGTTACCATACCAGCACGACGTAAGCGTGAAAATAATTGCTCAAGATAAGATAGAGAAATTGTTTGGCGAGTCGCAATATCCGTTAATGTCACGGGTTTAATTTGGCTATGGAAAGCCAAATCTAACATAGCTGTTACTGCATAACGTCCTTTAGTAGTTAATCGCACAATATTGTCCTATAAAAAATAAGTGAATTGGCGATTATAATACAAAAACCTAGTAAAATAGTCAAGTATTCTAGGTGTCTGAAAAGCCTCTATTTTGCTTGCTTATTTTTAATGTGCCTTTATTGTTAGCGTGTTTATTTATCAAGCTCACAGTCATCTAGCTTAGATAGCGCTTCACTCTTATACTCTATCCCTGCCTGTTTCATGGCTTGCTTCATCGCACACATCTGCTTATCCATTGCTTGCATGTGTTCCAGCATATGGTTAATTGAATAAGCCACAGGATCAGGTGAGTCAACCGTTGTGCCATAGGCATCAAAGCCCATTTTATTGGCAATTTCAGTCACCTTCTTATCTTTGGCGCCGACGACATGACCGGGTATCCCAACCACTGTCGCGCCATCAGGGACTGCTTTTAAAACCACAGAATTAGAGCCAACGCGTGCATTTTCACCTACTTCTATTGGGCCTAATATTTTAGCTCCAGCCCCCACGACCACGCCATTTTTTAAAGTAGGGTGGCGTTTGCCTTTATTCCAGCTAGTGCCGCCTAAAGTCACGCCATGATATAAAGTGCAATCATCGCCAATAATAGTAGTTTCGCCAATCACGACACCCATGCCATGATCGATAAAAAATCGTCGCCCGACCACGGCTCCCGGATGAATTTCTATGCCAGTGAACCAGCGTGCCGCATGCGCAATAACACGCGCGATAAACTTAAAATCTTTGTTCCATAGCAAGTGGCTTAGCCTGTGTAGGGTCACAGCATGAAAACCAGGATAAACAAAGATTACTTCCCAAGTCGTTTGTGCGGCAGGGTCGCGTTCAAAAACGCAGGCAATATCTTCTTTGATTAAATCAATCATGTTTTTGATGTAATAGGGCGGTAGATTTCTTCAAAATACCACGCAAAATATCTATTTCTTTAGTATCTAAAGCCGCACGATGATAGACGCGGCGTAAACGGCGCATAATCGAGGTTGATTTCTCAGGGTTAATAAAGCCTATTTCTTCTAAGGCTTGATATAAATGATCGTAAAACGATTCCATTTGCTCTGAGGTCGCTAACGGAGTTTCCAAGGCTTTTGGCTCAGGAGCGTTTAGTTGGGCGGCAACCATTAATTCATAACAGACTACTTGTACGGCTGCACCTAAGTTTAATGAACTATATTTTGGATTGCTGGGGATTGATAATAAGGTTTGGCATAGATCCAGTTCATGATTTTTCAGTCCTGAGTTTTCACGGCCAAACAAAATTGCAATTTTTTTATCTTGCGCTTCTACAGCTAGTCTTTCCGCGCAGTCTCTAGGCGACTCATCAGGGACAGTAATTGTTCGTGATCTAGCGCTGGCACCAACGACCATGTGACAGTCAGCAATGGCCTCTTGTAAAGTATCACAGACCACTGCAGAAGCTAAAATATCATCCGCACCCGATGCTCTTGAAGTCGCATCCGCACTGGGGAATATTTTTGGTGAAACCAAGTATAGCTCACTCATACACATATTTTTCATGGCCCGAGCAACGGCACCAATATTGCCTGGATGGCTTGTTTCAACCAATACAATCCGGATATTTGATAGCAAAGTCTTATCCCAAGAATAAAAATCGTTAATTTTAGCAAAATTTTTGCTATCCTATACTGTTTTCTAACCGCTCATTATAAATTCAGCTATGCATCCAATGCTCACTATCGCTACCCGCGCTGCGAGAAACGCGGGCGACATAATTCTTCGTGCGTCAGAACATGTCAGTCAGATCCAAATTGATAACAAAGAGCAGCATGATTTCGTTACCGAAGTTGATCGCCAAGCCGAGAATGAAATTATCAAAGTCATTAGAGGTGCTTTTCCTGATCATGCCATTCTTGGTGAAGAAAGCGGCCAACATGAAGGTAGTGAAGATAATGAATATACCTGGATTATTGACCCTTTAGATGGCACGACAAATTTTTTGCATGGATTTCCGCATTATGCTGTTTCTATTGCCTTAAAGCATAAAAACCGTCTTGAAGTGGGTGTGATTTATGATCCATCGCGCAATGATCTATTTACCGCAACGAGAGGTGGGGGCGCTATGCTCAATAACCGTCGTATTCGTGTCACCAAACAAGCAAGCCTTCAGGGCGCGCTAATTGGTACTGGCTTTCCTTTTAAGGCCTCGCAGCAAAAGTATTTAGATGCTTATTTAGACATGTTTAGAGCGGTATGTACTAATACTTCAGGTATTCGTCGTACTGGGTCTGCAGCGATTGATTTGGCTTATTTAGCAATGGGTCGACTAGATGGTTTCTGGGAAGTTGATCTGAAATCGTGGGATATTGCTGCCGGCGCTTTAATTGTTAAAGAAGCAGGCGGTGTTGTGACCGATTTTGCTTTTAATGACAATTACTTAGAGTCAGGCAATATTATTGCCGCTAACCCGAAAATGCATCAGTTAATTTATCAACTAATTGAACCGCATTTTAGTGATAATTTGAAAAGATAGGTTACATCTTTTCGTAATTTAACGCATTGCACGATAAATGATGGGGTAGCAGTAGTGAAGCTAACTGGGCCTATCAATGCTGTTGAATTAAGGCTAGGCTCAGGGCTTAGGTATCTATACAGGTCTAAAAGCCTTCTCCAGCGGGAGAAGGTTGGATGAGAGGAAATAGATAAATTTTTGTTCTCTTCAACTGTAGCCCGCATGTAGTTTACGGAGTGCGGGAATAGCCGCTCCAAACCTCCCGTATTCCGCAAGCTCCATATCGGACTACAAGAGACTTTAGTTTTAAGCCGACAGTTATACGTAACCAGAAAAATTTATGTAGATACTTATACTCCAAAGGGAAAAGGTTGATAAGGGCGTTATAAATGCATGATTTTATTCTCCGCACCCAACCCCAATACGAGAGGGCTTAAGTCAACAGCATTGACCCTGCCTATGCGGCTACAATCTTTATTAAATATGAGAGAGTTGCTGGCAGGTCCTGTCATTTTTGTCATGACAATCTGCCAAAAATGGCAGTTATTAAAGGTACAGGGAAGTTCAGTAGAGAAAAGAAAAGTATTTATGGTGTGGATGTTTTTATAGTTACTTCAAAGGCTTGTATTTTTTATGCCTGTGATTATGGCAACGCTTAAAAGTATTTTTAGATTTGGCGTAATTACTGCTATATCTATTCAGAAGAGTTTTACATTTTCTAAATGGATGGAGTAAGCAATGAAAGAAATAGTAATTTTAGTCATAATGATAGTAAGTAGCTTTCTTTTTATAAATGGCCTGCAAGCTGTAGATGCTGAAAGTTTTGGAGCAGTTCATGCTATTGCAGAGAGTAATAAAGATTTCATACCGAGTGAAAATAACGAGCTGAGCTCTTTTATTCTAGGGGTTATCGCTCTTATTTTTGCTTGTTTTTACTTTGTTAGAAAGCATGAAGAAATTGCTAAAAAGCATCAAGACTTAATGCATAAACACTAAATTCTAGTGATTAAAATTAGGATGCTTAGCTGTGGTGTTGCTCACTCAGCTTACGAAGCTAACTTTCCAATAGCTGGGCAAATTGTTCAGCTGGAATGGGCTTACTAAAATAATAACCTTGAATTTGATTACAGCCTTTTAACCTCAAGCTATCCATATGTTCTTTGGTTTCAACGCCTTCAGCAATCGATTCTAGGCCTAATGATCTGGCGAGAGAAATAACTGTATCAACAATTGATTCACTTTCTTTATCTTTTAGCATATCAAAGATGAAACTTTGATCTATTTTGAGTTTGTTAATGGGGAATTTCTTTAAATAACTCAGTGATGAATAGCCTGTACCAAAGTCATCTAATGAAATAAGCACGCCTAACGTTGATATTTCATTGAGTTGTTTTAGTGTTAACTCTATATCTTTCATCGCAATAGATTCTGTAATTTCAATTTCTAGATTATGTGCAGGGATGTTATTTCGTTGTAACAAGTTATTAACCTTAGTGATTAAGCTAAGGTCACTAAACTGTACTCCAGAGATATTCACTGCCATAACAAAATCAGGGTAACCTCGAGATAACCATTGTTTTAACTGTTGTGTAGCAGTGCTCAAAACCCAGTCACCAATCGTGTTTATTAAGCCTGTTTCTTCTGCAATAGGAATAAAGTCCGCAGGAGAAATATATCCCTTTTCTGGGTGCTTCCAACGTATAAGAGCCTCACAACCAATAACCTTAGATGTGCTGATATCAACTTGAGGTTGATAAACTAGCGCAAATTCATGACGCTCCAAGGCAAAACGAAGGTCATTTTCAATTTCAATTCTACGCAGCATCTCAGTCTGCATTTCTTCAGTAAAAAATTGATACTGGCCGCGACCACTATTTTTGGCGCGGTACATAGCCGTATCTGCTTTTTGCCTCAGAGTTTGCCCATTATCGCCATTTTCAGGGTATAAACTGATTCCCACAGATAATGTGACGTATAGTTCATGGTCGTTGATTTTGAATGGTTCTGAAATTGAATCAATCAAGCTCTTAGCAACATATGCAGCACCTTGAGCATCCGTGCTAAGCAGTAATACTGTGAATTCATCCCCGCCTGTACGAGCTACAGTATCTTCCTCTCGAACCTTACTTGTCAGGCGCTGAGCCACCTCGACTAATAATTCATCGCCACTATTGTGCCCTAAGCTATCATTGACAAATTTAAACCGATCTAAATCAAGGTATAAAATTGCGACATGCAGTGAGTTTCGTTCAGCTGTTAGGACGGCTTGTTGAAGGCGGTCTGTAAGTAATGCTCGATTAGGTAGGCCCGTCAATACATCATGTTGAGCGAGGAATTGAATATGTTCTTGTGCTTTTTTCGATTCATTAATGTCGGCCATGACAGCAATATGTTTTTGAACCTCACCTTGCTCGTTTTTAATGGTATTGATAGATAATGATTGATGATAGGTTTCGCCATTTTTACGACGATTTAATACCTCACCTGACCATGAGCCATTTGTATTGACTGCTTGCCATAATTTTTTATAAAAATCAGTGCTTTGAAGTCCTGAGCTTAAGACCTTCGGGTTCTTTCCAAGAACTTCATTTTTGCTATACCCAGTTATTGTGCTAAAAGCACTGTTAACTTCAATAATATTGTTGCCTAAGTCAGTTACAAAAATCCCTTCATTACTGGAATCAAAGACTTGACCTGCAATTTTTAGTTTATCTTCAGATTGACGTTGTTGGGTGATATCGCGGCTAACTCCTAATACACCTAATGTATAACCAGAGGCATTTTTTAAGGGCGTTTTTAATGTTTCTAGCAGCCTTTCATTGCCATCAGGAAACATTACAGTCTCTTCGTTAACCTGGGGTACATTCTTTTTTAGCATGGCTTGGTCTTTAGTGCGGAAAAACTCTGCCATCTCTGGAGGCACGAAATCATAGTCTGTTTTTCCTTTAATTTCGGATTCTGGTGCATCAAAAAACTGTTCAAAGGCTTCTGCATATTCGCACCCATCATGAACACCCATTCGCAAGCATCGTGAACACGGATTCTTATCGAACGTGAACACCTAACCGCAGCTGATCGTGAACACTTTTTGTGTGGCTTGCGAATGGGTGTTCACG
>Ga0209290_1000242_pt1 | contig 48753 bp, 38 predicted proteins | sample EN1Hudsemesocosm_2_FD_184632 | JGI IMG/M metagenome (GOLD analysis project Ga0209290, IMG submission 184632) | Methane-oxidizing microbial communities from mesocosms in the Hudson Canyon - EN10B Hudson Canyon (SPAdes) (version 2) | ecosystem: Environmental > Aquatic > Marine > Cold seeps... | reverse complement strand
AGCTTTCTTGGGTTCAGCTTTCTTGGGTTCAGCTTTTTTGGGTTCAGCTTTTTTGGGTTCAGCTTTTTTGGGTTCAGCTTTCTTGGGTTCAGTTTTTTTGGGTTCAGCTTTTTTGGGTTCAGCTTTCTTGGGTTTAGCTTTCTTGGGTTTAGCTTTCTTGGGTTCAGCTTTCTTGGGTTCGGCTTTTTTCTTATCCTGAGCCTTTTTTTCGTCAGACTTTTTCTTTTCTGTTTTTTTAGTCGCAGGTTTGGCTTTCTGTTTTAATTTTATTTCAACGGTGGTCTTTTTAGACGGTTTTTTTTCATCAAACATGGGACTCCATAATAGAGCCGAAACGATCACAACATGGACCAACAAGCTAAGAACGATAAATAACGCATAGCGATCACGATAACGACTTGGTAACATCAAACAACTTAGCCTATGATTTTATTATTCAGGGTCTTGTCCCTGATATAAAAAATACAGAGATTAAACTTATTCAGATCAAAGTTTACTGAGATCCGCTTAATAATATCTGTTTTTACGCATTATAAAAACCTCGGTCTGGAAAACAGCCATGTCTAATGTCCTCCCTTTTAAAAAGCCCAGCCTGAAAGAAAAGCACAAAGGCAAAACACTATGCAAGAATGGTTTTCATAAATGGGAAGTTGTTAGCAATTCCAAGTTCGATGTAAAGCAAGGCAAACTAGTTACTTTACTCTGCTGCAAACGCTGTCATATTGAGAAAACAGAATTAAGATAAGGCCCCTACTTATTTCTTAAATTATTCTTAAGTGATAAAAATTGTAAAAGCTATAGACGCCTCTATCATTAAGATTTAGGATCCTTTGACCTATATATGTAAATAGCTCACTTTTTCAACAATTTATAAAAAAATTAGAAACTTATGCGCCCATTTTCTCTACTTTTAATCTCTTTGATTTTCATCACATCCACTTCATTTGCCTCACCTCAGCATGGTGTAGCTATGCACGGTGAACTGAAATATCCCAGCGACTTTGCTCATTTCGACTATACCAAGTCAGATGCACCCAAGGGCGGAACATTAAAGCTCGGAGTCGTAGGCGATAATTTTGATAGTTTTAACCCTTACATCATAAAAGGTGTGGCCGCTTCAGGTGTTAATTATCTTTATCAATCATTAACAGAACATTCTTCCGATGAAGCTTTTAGCGAATATGGTTTAATTGCTGAGAAAATTGATATGCCAGATGACCGCTCTTCTGTCACCTTTCATATTAACCCTAAAGCAAGGTTCAGTGACCAGACACCCATAACAGCTGCCGATGTCGAATTCAGCTTCAACAAGCTAACAAAGCATGAAAAAGCTCGCCCCCACTACAACGCATACTATGCAGACGTCACGTCAATCAAGATTATTGATGCTTTAACGATTCAATTTATCTTTAAAGATCACCAGAACAAAGAACTACCTTTAATTCTTGGTCAAATGCCAGTGCTTTCGAAAGGCTACTGGTCAACACATGACTTCGGTAGCTCATCCTTAAATATTCCTGTCGGCAACGGACCTTACCTTATCGAATCTTTTGATCCAGGCCGTTCAGTCACTTTAAGGCGTAATAATAATTACTGGGCGAAAGACCTTCCCGTCAATAAAGGGCGTTATAACTTTGACCACATTATTTATGAATATTACAAAGACAATACAGTTGCCTTAGAAGCATTCAAAGCAGGTGAGTTTGATTTTCGTGTTGAACGCACAGCCAGAAACTGGGCGAATGCCTATGTTGGCCCTCAGTTCGACTCAGGTCAGCTGATTAAAAAAGAAGTCAAACATGAACGACCTGCGGGTATGCAGGCATTTATTTTAAATAGTCGCCGAGATTTATTTAAAGACCCTAAAGTACGACGCGCGCTAGCGTTTGCTTTTGACTTTGAATGGACCAATCAAAACTTATTTAATAGCCAATATGCTCGTAATCAAAGCTATTTCGAGAATTCTGAGTTAGCCTCTTCCGGTTTGCCCAGTAAAGCTGAGCTAGAAATCTTAAAACCCTTTAAAGATCAACTTCCCTCTGCTGTATTCAATGAAGCTTACTTTTCGCCTAGTACTCAGAAGCCAGGCAGCATTCGAAAAAACCTACGCAGCGCAATTAAACTGCTAAAAGAAGCGGGCTGGTCAGTCAAAAATAATCAATTAACTCACCAGAAAACCGGCCAAGAATTCAAGTTTGAATTTCTGGTGGTCCAAAAAGATTTTGAACGCATTATCCAACCTTTTATCAAGAACCTTCAAAAACTCGGAATACAAGCCTCTATTCGTGTTGTTGATGTATCGCAGTATATTAACCGTCACCGGTCATTCGATTTTGATGTCATTATATCTTCGATTGGCCAATCTAACTCCCCAGGTAATGAGCAACGTGAATACTGGCACTCAGGTAAAGTTAATACCCCAGGCTCACGAAATGTGGCAGGCATATCTGACCCGGTCATCGACCAACTCATCGAGCTGGTGATCACTGCACCTGATAGGGCCACCCTAATAACACGAACAAAAGTACTTGATAGAGTGCTATTGGCAGGCCATTACGTTATACCAAACTGGTATGTGCCGTTCGATAGAATCGCTTATACAAAAAATTTATCGCAGCCAAAAATTTCACCCAAATCAGGGGTATCAATTGATACCTGGTGGACCAAACAACCATGAGCGCGTATATACTAAGACGACTGCTTTTAATGATACCCACTCTTTTGGGCATCATGCTGTTAAATTTCATCATCGTTCAAGCAGCCCCAGGCGGCCCGGTTGAACGTATGCTCGCACAAATTCAAGGCATGGATTCTGACGTACAAGCCCGACTAGGTGGAGGCAGCGCAGAGGTATCCAGCTCCAGCCCTTCAAGCTCATCTGGCGGGAGCGCTTCTAAATATCGTGGCGCACAAGGCCTAGACCCTGAACTGGTTACACGCATAGAAAAACTCTATGGATTTGATAAACCTGCATATGAACGCTTTTTTATCATGATAAAAAATTACGCTGTATTTGATTTTGGCGAAAGTTTTTTCAGAGATAAAAAGGTGACCGAGCTCGTAATAGAAAAAATGCCTGTATCCATTTCATTAGGGCTTTGGTCAACCTTGATCATTTACTTAATATCTATTCCACTCGGCATTAAAAAAGCCATTAAAGATGGCTCAAAATTCGATTTATGGACCAGTAGTGTGATCATTATTGGCTATGCTATTCCGGGCTTTCTATTTGGCGTAATTCTTATTGTTATATTTGCCGGCGGTAGTTACCTTGATTGGTTCCCTCTGCGTGGACTCACCTCACCTGATTTTGAAAGCATGAGCTTTTTAGAGCAAATTCTAGATTACGCTTGGCATCTGGTACTGCCCGTTATCGCCATTGTCATCGGCGGCTTTGCTACGCTCACCATGCTCACCAAAAACTCTTTTATGGATGAAATCAATAAACAATATGTCACCACGGCGAGAGCCAAAGGCTTAACCGATCAACGCATTCTATATGGCCACGTATTCCGTAATGCCATGCTCATTGTGATTGCCGGCATGCCGAGCGCACTAATCGGCATATTCTTCACGGGCTCCATGCTTATCGAAGTTATCTTCTCTCTAGATGGCTTAGGGCTACTCGGCTTTGAGGCAGTTTTGAACCGTGATTACCCCGTTATGTTTGGCACCTTGTTTGTATTTACCTTAATGGGCCTGTTCTTGAAATTGATAAGTGATCTAACCTATGTCTTCATCGACCCCAGAATTGATTTCGCGAGTCGGGAGCATTAATGAAAATTTTTAACTCAGAAAATTGGACACCCCTGAACCAGCGTCGTCTTATTAATTTCAAGAACAACAAACGAGGCTTTTATTCCTTAGTTTTGTTCTCGATTATATTTTTTACTTCACTTTTTGCCGAGTTCATTGCGAACGATAAACCCATTGCTGTGTACTATGAGAAGCAACTTTTCTTCCCTGTTTTCACGTCTCACCCAGAAACAACCTTTGGTGGCGATTTTGAAACAGAAGCAGATTATCGAGATGAATATGTAGCCGAACTCATTAATGCAAAAGGCTGGATTTTATGGCCTTTAATTCGCTATAGCTATGACACCATCAACTACAGCTTACCTGTACCTGCTCCGGCACCGCCCTCAGGTGAAAATTGGCTAGGCAGTGACGATCAAGCCCGTGACGTGGTCGCCAGACTTATTTATGGTTTCCGAATTTCAGTATTATTTGGCTTATCCTTAACTATATTCAGCTCAATTGTGGGCGTAATCATCGGCGCTATTCAAGGATACTACGGCGGTAAAGTAGATCTAATCGGGCAACGATTCATTGAAATATGGTCTGGCTTACCCGTACTTTTCCTATTGATCATTATGACTAGTTTTATTACACCAAACTTTTGGTGGTTACTTGGCATTATGCTTATGTTTAGCTGGATGGGTTTAGTTGATGTTGTTCGTGCTGAATTTCTAAGAGCGCGTAATCTTGAATATGTCAGGGCTGCTCGTGCCTTAGGCCTCGATAACCGAGGCATCATGTTCAAGCACATGCTTCCCAATGCCATGGTCGCTACACTGACGTTTATGCCTTTCATTTTGACGGGCTCTATTACCACCTTAACTTCATTAGACTTCCTAGGGTTTGGCTTACCTCCAGGTTCACCGTCTCTGGGAGAGTTAATTGCACAAGGTAAAGCAAACCTGCATGCTCCCTGGCTTGGTGCTTCGGCCTTTGTTGTTCTGGCGCTCATGTTATCGCTATTAGTTTTTATAGGTGAAGCAGTCCGAGATGCCTTTGACCCAAGAAAAGCCTAGGGTCAAGTTAACGAACAAGCTAAAAAATAATGAACGCTTTCAGCTAACTATATAGAAGACCTTTTGGATAAATATTAATGACGACTGATTCACTCGCATCGCCACAAATACAAATTAAGAATCTCTCAGTTTGCTTTCATCAGGGCGAACAAACAGTCGGAGCTGTAAAACAAGTCAGTTTTGATGTCCACAAAGGTAAAACAATAGCGATTGTAGGCGAAAGTGGTTCGGGTAAGTCGGTTACGGCCCAGTCAATTTTAGGCTTACTCCCTAAAGACAAAGCGTTCTATCCAAGCGGTGAGATAATTTATAACGGCCAGGACCTGCTGAAAACAACCGAAGCCGATTTACGTTCGATCCGAGGTGCTCACATAGGCATGATATTCCAGGAGCCAATGACCTCCTTGAATCCTCTGCATTCTATTGAGAAACAAATTTCTGAATCAATACAGCTACATAGCAAACTTAGCAAAGTAAAAACACGAGAAAAAGTGGTGGAACTACTTGATCTGGTAGGCATTCCAAACCCTGCTGAGCGCTTAAATGCTTATCCTCATCAATTATCAGGCGGTCAAAAGCAACGCGTTATGATCGCCATGGCCCTCGCCAATGAGCCAGACGTTTTAATTGCTGATGAACCAACTACCGCCCTTGATGTTACTGTCCAAAAGCAAGTGCTTGAATTAATCAGATCTCTTCAGCATAAGCTCGGCATGTCGGTCATCCTGATATCTCATGATTTAAATATTGTTAAGCATTATGCCGATGAGGTCGTGGTGATGCACCATGGCAAAGTCATTGAAGAAGGCCGTACTGAGGATATATTTAATAACGCTCAACAGAGTTATACCCAGCAACTCATTAACTCAGACCCTAGCGGCCAACCCCAAGCGGTCGATGAAAACGCCAAAATTATACTCACAAGCCAAAATGTAAATGTTTGGTTTCCAACTAAAACAAATTTCTGGGGCAAACCAACAGAATATTTAAAAGCAGCTAATGACATCAGCATCGAACTTAGAGCAGGCGAAACATTAGGTATTGTTGGAGAAAGTGGCAGCGGCAAGACGACTTTTGGCTTAGCCTTATTAAAGCTATTACAGTGCCAAGGTGAAATCCATTTTCAAGGGCAAGCCGTTCATCTCTTAGATCAAGCAAAATTTCGCCCTCTTCGTAAAGATATGCAGATTGTATTTCAAGATCCTTATGGCAGCCTTAGCCCCAGAATGTCCATTTATCAGATAATAGAAGAAGGCTTGCAAATCCATGACATTGGCTCTGAGTCAGATCGCGAACAAATCATTATTGATGTACTCAAAGAAGTAGAACTCGACCCTGAAACTCGCCATCGCTACCCGCATGAGTTTTCAGGCGGACAACGCCAAAGAATATCTATCGCACGCGCACTGGTACTAAAGCCAAAACTCATTATTTTAGATGAGCCTACATCAGCCTTGGACCGCACCGTCCAAGCGCAAGTCGTCGACCTGCTTAGAGACCTTCAAGCCAAATACGGTATCGCTTATATTTTTATTAGCCATGATTTAGCCGTCGTCAAAGCGTTAAGCCATAAAGTACTGGTTATGAAACAAGGCGAAGTGATTGAACAAGGTGACTGTGAAAGTTTATTTGCTGAACCAAAAGAAAGTTATACCAAAAATTTATTAGAAGCGGCCTATTTTTATTCATAAGCCTCCCTTCTTGATGTTATATTCCTATCCAGGTTGGCACGTTTAAATAGACATTATCAAAAGTAAATTTTCAAAAAGAGTCAAAATATTATGGGGTTTTTAACAGGTAAAAAAGTTCTTATCGTCGGTATCGCCAGCAAATTATCTATTGCGACCGGAATCGCCAACGCATTTCATCGCGAAGGTGCCGAAATTGCCCTGACTTACCAAAACGAAAAACTTAAAAAGCGTGTTGAGACTTTTGGTGAGCAATGGAATTCTTCTATCATACTACCCTGTGATGTTGCAGATGATACTCAAATAGAACAAGTATTTGAAGAAATAGCAAAACAGTGGGATGGCATCGATATTATTGTTCACTCAGTGGGTTATGCCCCCGCACATGAGTTAAACGGTGACTATGTGGATGTCACCACCCGCGAAGGTTTCCAAACCGCTCATGACATTAGCTCCTATAGCTTTGTCGCATTGGCAAAAGCTAGTCGAAGCTTAATGAAAGGCAGAAATGGCTCACTACTAACCCTGACCTATTTGGGCGCTGAAAGAACATTACCCAATTACAACGTCATGGGTTTAGCAAAAGCGAGCCTAGAAGCCAATGTAAAATATATGGCTTCTAGCCTTGGCCCCGAAGGTACAAGAGTGAATGCTATATCTGCCGGCCCTATACGAACACTTGCAGCTTCTGGCATTAAAAGCTTTAGAAAAATGCTAGCCGAAAATCAAAAGCAAACCCCCCTTCGCCGCAACGTAACAATTGATGAAGTCGGCAATGCTGCTGCGTTTCTCTGTTCTGATCTAGCTAGTGGCATCAGTGGCGAAATCTTATTCGTCGATGGCGGCTTTAATACTACAGGCATGCCTGCTCTGGATGAGTAAACAATAATGTAATTAAAAACGGCTCTTTTTATTTATCTCTCTTTTAAACACTCAATTTTAGGGCGTATGTTTAACGCTTGTTTTATATAACGATTTTAACGACTGTGTCACTGAAACATTTAGTCACAAACTGGTAGTCTATACAGTCTTAAAGACACGGCTGAAACAAGTAGCTAGAAACTATAAATCAGAGCCTTTCAGGGCAAATTTATACAGTAGTATTAGCTATTCAGCCTTACATTGGCGTTTAAATTTAAATGATGGATACATACTAGTGAAACGTCCCCTAAGCTTTTTTGGTTCTGTTGCCCTCCCTTTATTTGCCTTACTTACAATCCTGTTTATGAGTGGCTGTACTAATATTAGCGGGGCGTCAAAATCTTCCACCTCTCTTTCAAGCTTCCTTGGTTTTTCCGAATTACCAGATTGGTATGTCCGTAGCAAATATAGATACAACGATTCAAAGTGGATTGATAACGACTTCGGCACTGCAATTCACTATCGAGATGTAGGAGAAGGCCCTGTTGTTGTTCTATTACACGGTGAAATATCGTCATTACACACATGGGACAAATGGATTGAAACGCTTAGCCAGGATTTTCGTGTTATTGCCATCGACTTGCCAGGCTCTGGTTTAACCAGCGCACCCCATTGCATTGATGATATAGAAGAAACGTGTGCAGAAAACTTAAGCGGTAACTACTTAGCGCATACTTTTGAATACTTCATTGAAGACCTTGGTATAAACAAATTTTCACTCGTAGGAAGCTCCTACGGGGGATATCTTGCAGCGCAATATACTGCTCATCAACACCCAGAAAAAATTGAAAAGTTGATTTTGATGACACCTATGGGCTTACAACAAGACCTTCCCTGGATTTTAGATTACGTCACTAAACCAGGTTTAAATATTTTAAATAGATATTTCCAGCCATCAAGCATCATTACGACAATTGTGGACAAATTTTACGGTGACCCAGATAAAATCCAACAGATAGAATTAGAGCGCTATATGCAGCTTGCACAAACTGAAGGTGCCTATGAGTCAAATGTAGGCCAGCTAACCCTTGTGCGCATGTTGATGGAATACGGCATGTTAATTGAGTTAGACGATATATCTCACCCGACTCTGGTCATGTGGGGCCAGCTTGATTCCTGGGGAGATTTTACTCATGCTGAGCGCTGGGATAAAGCCTTAGGCAATAGTACTTTAGTCACCTATCCTTCTTATGGCCACGCATTAATGGAAGAAGACCCTGTGGCTACAGCTGCAGATGTCGCAGCCTTTATCAATGATGACCCCTTACCTACCATTGAGGGCCTTGGTTTGAACAGTTTTACCATCAGTGAAGCACTTGAAGATTTAGACAAAGAAGCACTATTCGGAAAATCAGACCCTGAAGCAAGCTCAAACAGTACACAAGAAACCGAAGAAGAAAGCCTGATGGAAGATGTGGAGTAAAGCAATCCGCTCTAATAAGCAGCAGTCAGACAAACTAGCTAGACACCATTACCAACAATGATTATATTGATCCTAGTCGGTAATGGTCAGTTTCCTTTATCTAGATGCCTAGTTAAGGCAATCTAGTTTAAGTATTTCGCCATCATAAACTTCCAATCAATAATTTCAGTGCCATCAGAATCATATAGAAACAACCCGGTTAAGAAATCACTTTTGTAGGGCTTAACCCAGCGAACTTCTGCTGTTAAACGGTAGACCATCTCATGAGCATTAATATCAATTATAAGAGTATGAATAGCCCCCTTCTGCAAAGATTCATTCACCAAGACTTGTAAACCATTCGCAGATAGATCTATACATTCACATTGAATTACTTCAGCCGGCTTACTATCACCAGGCTCTTGTGAAACCGTCTCGATAAAAATATCAGCATCCACATTTAACCGTGCTTCTTCGCGTTTCTCGTCAATATCAAAATATTGACTGAAATCTTCATTATCCATACTTTACCCTGATCATTTCGACATTCTTAAGCGACTAACGACACGCTCTAAACTATCTTCAAATTCGGCACCATCACTCAGAATTTCAATTTCTTGATTAATAATAGCTTGCACCAAATCAGCTTCCAAATACTCTTTCTTTCTAACCCCTAACTTATCTACAAAAATATACTTTCCAGTAGCCGCCAATTTAACCACTAATTTGAATCGCTGCTTTTCGTCATCTATTTTTATTGATACCCATGCACCAAGATTAAAATGAGATAAAGCACTAATAACTTCATTTTCTTTATCTAAACGCAACTTATTAGCACGCTTCTGAAGTAGCATTTTAGTTCGTGCAGCAATTTCTTCGGCTATTTTGCTCGCAGTCTCTTCAGCTTTGAGCTTTTCAGCAAGTAATTTTTCAGCTTCTTCTTTTGCCTTCTCTGCCGCTTTAATTCGCGCCTTCTTCTGTGTATCAGAAACCTTTAACAGGCCCTTTATACTAGCCTTAAAAACCTTTGAAAACGAATCTACATCAGAATTTAATTTGAGTCTCCCTGACTGAATAGATTCATTAAAAGCAGAAAAACTAAGCTGTAAAACTTTAATTCCTAAATAGTTACAAAAAATCATCTGCTGGGTTTCTTCAAATATTGAAGCCAGTTTGACCGGTATTTCCGTATGCGAATTTAATTCAGTCAATACAAACCAATCGCCATTATTGACACCAAGAGAATCCACATTAACCAAAGCAAGTAACTGTTGATCAAAACCACCAAAGTTATTTTCTAATTCACTCGTCAGCTCAATCATTTTAAAAGAAGATTTAGGTTCTTCATCACTTTTCTGCAAAATACCGACAAGACTGTCTTCCATAAAACGCCAAACATTATCTGGCACTTTTAACTTAAAGGCCTCTGTACAAGTTTGAACATCGTCCAATATTTGGTCTGCTAACTTGAAAGCCGTTTCACTTTGCTGGCAAAAAGTTCTAATTAAATTCTTAGTTAATTTATCAACGTCTAAATCCAGGGTTAAAGACTTCTCAAAACTGGCTGCGACAATCAACACCCAGTATTGACTAACAAAGTGTTGCAATGAATTTGGTAACTGGCGTTTTTTAAAGAAGGTATTAATGTAATTATTGGCAAACCACTGACTAAACTGGACTCTCAAGGATCTTCCCTCAGCCTCAATCAGGCGCGATACCACTTTTGAGTGCTTTTGCCGCTGTTTATCCAGAAAATCATTCCAGTGTATGTTTAAATTAGATAGATTTTCCTCATCAGCAATATCTAAAGTATAAAGCGCGTTTGAAATATAAGTTAGCTCATCCAAAAGAATGCTTTTAGAGCGCTCTGGCTTATCACTCCAGCTAATACCATATTCAGCTATAGATTCAATAATTGAAATTAAGGTAGTGAAATTATGTCTATCTTTCGAATATTGATCATTTTGTTGGCAGGTAAAATCAATCAATAATATTTTAAAAAATATAAACCGCCATTTAGCCAAAAAGAAATTAATATCGCTGGATAATTTATTCTTTCTTATCCAAACATCAAAGACTCTGTCTACCTGAAATGCCAGGTTATTAATCTGAGGCATTAAAGCTTTATGCTCCATTACCTGCAAGATGTACTTTATCAATGACCCCGGTGCACTTTCACAAGTTTCAGGCAATGACTGTAACATTTCTGAAACAAGTAATTTCTCCTGTTGAGCATCAGCCCCCAAACTTAGGTAGTAGTTTAGTTCAGGTACACGAAGTTGCTGAATAAGTACTCTAAGAGATGAAATATCACTTTTAATTATATCCACAGTTTTGCTTCAAACCCTCTACGTACATCCATTTCACTCACCTTTTTAACAAGACCTCCTAAGTATAGTTAGCTCTGAGAATTACTTGGTAAAAAAATGTATTTTTCCTTGAGCTTGCTCATTGCAATGCTAGATTTAATACAGCAACATAGTGAAAACTCGCATCGTAACAAGCAAGAATCATAATTTCGATGCCTAAGTATATGATGTTTAGCCCTTATTCAGTTATCTGACACGACAAAAATCAGTCTAAACCAGATTATCAGATAACAGTACCCAAACAACAGTAGTCCGAGAAGTTAAGTAGAGAGAAAAATGACCAATAAACTAGAGAACGTGAATATATCTACACACGAAGTATTAATTACACCCGAACAATTAAAACGTGAAATACCATTAACTGACAAAGCGATTGAATCCGTATCTGAAGGCCGCAACACCATCAATAATATCCTGGAGCGTAAAGACCATCGGGTATTCGTTGTGATTGGCCCATGCTCCATTCATGACATAGAAGCTGCTAAAGAATATGCGATAAAGCTCAAAGCCTTATCCGAAAAGGTAAACGATACGCTTTATTTGGTCATGCGGGTTTACTTTGAAAAACCACGTACGACTGTAGGTTGGAAAGGTTTAATAAATGACCCTCATTTAAACGACTCCTTTGATGTACAACAAGGCCTGCATACTGGCCGTCAGTTATTAATAGATATAGCCGATATGGGCTTGCCAACCGCAACAGAAGCCTTGGACCCCATTTCACCACAGTATTTACAAGATACAATTTCCTGGTCGGCAATTGGTGCGAGAACAACAGAATCTCAAACTCACCGCGAAATGAGCAGTGGTTTGTCAGTGGCCATTGGGTTTAAAAATGGTACTGATGGCGGCTTAGGCGTCGCGATGAACGCCCTTAACTCAGTTGCACACCCTCACAGTTTCCTTGGCATTAATAACGAAGGTCAAGTATCGATTGTTCGCACTAAAGGTAACCCTAACTCTCACGTTGTCTTACGTGGAGGTGGCGGTAAACCGAATTATGACTCGGTAAATGTTGCTATATGTGAGCAACAATTAGAAAAATCAGGCCTAAATAAGAACATCATGATTGATTGCAGCCATGCAAACTCAAACAAAGATGCCAACTTACAACCCTTAGTTATGCAAGACGTCAGTAATCAAATCCTTGACGGCAATAAGTCGATCATAGGAATCATGGTCGAAAGTAATCTTAATTTTGGGAATCAATCAATTCCTGAAGATTTATCCCAACTGAAATATGGCGTTTCTGTTACAGATGCGTGTATTGATTGGGAAACGACAGAAAAATCGATTCTTGATATGCATGCAAAACTAAAAGACGTCCTGCCTAAGAGATAAGTACTAGCCAAGCGATAAGTTTTAAATCGCTTAAGTAACTATCTAGTCAAAAACTCACTCAGCATCCTTATTCAAGATCGCTGAGTGAGTTCATTCAAATAGCCTTAAAAACTACATCCAACTTAGTTTAGCTCTTAACTTTACCACATCACCAATAATAATTAGCGTTGGCGCACTTACCTTCTGATCTTTTATGATGTCACAGATAGTCAATAAAGTGCCTTCTATCACCTCTTGATCTCGTGTTGTTCCCTTAGAGACTAAAGCAATAGGTTTATCTGCTGGCATTCCATGTTCAATGAGTGACTGACAAATCACATTCAGACCAGATAAACCCATATAAAAAACTAAGGTCTGATGATCTTGAACAAACTCATGCCATGGTAAATCACAAGTATCATTTTTAAGATGCCCAGTGATAAAACGAACAGATTGTGAATAGTCTCTATGAGTAAGTGGAATACCTGAATACGCTGCACAGCCTGAAGCTGCCGTTATTCCTGGTACAACTTGAAAGGAAATACCCTCATCGGCAAGTGTTTCTATCTCTTCACCGCCTCGTCCAAAAATAAATGGGTCACCACCTTTAAGACGCAGCACTCGCTTACCTTCTTTTGCATAGCGCACCAAGAGTTCATTTATAGACTCTTGTGGCACTAAATGCATAGAGCGCTCTTTACCTACATTGACTCGCTCCGCATCCTGCCTGACTAAATTCAGAATTGGCTCAGACACTAAACGATCATAAAGCACAACATCTGCTTGTCGCATCAGGCGTAGAGCTTTAAAAGTGAGTAAATCAGGGTCACCAGGTCCGGCTCCGACTAAATAAACCTCACCATCATTTAAGACCGCGTCAGTACTGATATCACTAATTTGCTGCTGAAGTACATCTTCCGCTTCTTGCTCTCTTCCCGAAAAAACCAAATCAGCAAAAGGTCCTTCAAGGTTATATTCCCAAAAGCGTCGTCTAGCATTGATACCAGACACCGCATCTTTTACTTGCTGACGATAACGCTTAGCAATTAAAGCTAAACGGCCAAAAGCATGGGGAATAGTCGCCTCAAGGCGACTACGAACAATTCGCGTTAATATAGGTAACTCACCACTACTGGATACCGCAGCAATAACCGGTGAGCGATCTATAATTGAGGGGAATATATAACTACTGAGGTCAACACGATTGACGACATTTACGGGCAATTTCAAGGCTTTTGATTTTTTCGAAATGCTCGTATCCGATGCATCTTCACCTGTCGCGGCCACCACAAGGTGAACACGTTGCCATAAAGCGTCATCTGCCAATATTTTATGTTCAAACTGAGCGCTATTAATTTTTTTCAAGCCTGAATTAGTCAATTCATCAGCAATTAAAAAAACGTGACAACCCGTTTTAAGTAATAACTCTACTTTTCTAGCAGCTGAATCTGTATCACCAAATACCAGGGCTGAACTTTCTTTTACATCAAAGAAAAGAGGTAAAAAATCCATCACAATACCTTAAAAACTAAAACTAAAACTAATTTGATATGACTGTGAGTCCACCCATGTAAGGCAGCAACACCTCAGGCACTTTAATAGAACCACCTTCTTGCTGATAATTTTCCATCACAGCAATCATTGTGCGCCCTACAGCCAGACCTGAACCATTCAGTGTATGCACTAGCTGCGGCTTATTGGTCTCAGGGTTTCTCCAGCGAGCTTGCATTCGGCGTGCCTGAAAGTCACGAGTATTGCTACACGATGATATTTCACGGTAAGCATCTTGTCCTGGCAACCAAACTTCCAAATCATATGTCTTCGCTGCTGAGAAACCTAAATCGCCACCACACAACAATACCTTGCGATAAGGCAAGCCTAATTTTTGCAGTATGCCTTCAGCATGTCCGGTTAAAGTTTCTAAAGCTGCATCAGAGTCTTCTGGTTTAACAATCTGTACCATTTCAACTTTATCAAACTGGTGCTGACGAATCATACCGCGAACATCACGCCCATAAGAACCCGCCTCACTTCTAAAGCAAGGGGTATGGCAAACTAACTTGATTGGCATATCCGCTGAATCAATGATTTCGTCGCGTACTAAGTTAGTCGCCGGTACTTCAGCCGTAGGGATTAAATAAAACTCACGATCTGCATATAACTTGAATAAATCTTCTTCAAACTTAGGTAATTGACCGGTACCAAACAAAGAGTCACTATTCACAACATACGGCAGATAAGTTTCTTCATAGCCATTTTCATTGCTATGGGTATCAAGCATAAACTGAGCAAGTGCGCGATGTAATCTAGCAAGCTGGCCTTTCAAAACGACAAAACGTGAGCCAGTCAATTTACTGGCAGATTCGAAGTCCATTTTTTTTGACTGCTCACCCAAAGCAACATGATCTTTCACCTCAAAAGAAAAGTTTGCTGGCTCGCCCCACTTAAGCACTTCTACGTTATCGTCTTCAGATACCCCTGCAGGTACTTCTTCATCAGGTAGATTAGGCATACCGGCGAGAAAACTATTTAGTTGATCCTGAACCGTTTTTAATTCTGACTTAGCCGTTTCCAACTTAGCGCCAATGCTGTCCATTTCAGCAATTAAAGGTGCTATATCTTCACCTGATGCTTTGGCTTTACCTATAGATTTAGACCTTGTATTTCGCTCACTCTGAAGATCTTCAGTTTGTGTTTGAAGCGTCTTACGTTGCTCTTCTAATGAAGTAAATAATGAAGTATCGAAAGCATACTTTTTGATGGCTAATTTTTCAGCAATATCAGCGGTTTGAGAACGAACTAGTTTTGGATCAAGCATAATTCTATTTCTTAGAGTAAAAATTTAAAATGAAGAGCGTGCCATCAACACGCCAATAAATAAAGCAAAAAAACACAAAATCATAGTGCCAAACACATAGGCCAATGCATGTAATAGGTCGCCACGATCAAGTAATTGCCACGCTTCTAGTGAAAAAGCAGAAAAGGTTGTAAAAGCACCTAGAAAACCTGTCATGACAAAAGGTTTCATATCCGGTGATAACAAGCCCCTTTCAACGATGAAAACAAAGGCGACGCCCATCAGACAAGACCCCAAGACATTGACCAACATGGTTCCCCACGGGAAATATCGACCGCCAATCCAGTTAACTACAGCATAACGGGAAAGTGCACCAATCGCCCCAGCCACAGCAACCAAAACAAGATGTTTCATATCAACCTGCTAAACACTAAAAAATCTGCAGCAAGTTTACCCTGAATAAGCATTAATTTCACACCCAATCAGCCTGAAATGATTACAATATCGACTGTATAGCTCTAGATCTATTTTTTAATCAACTAACAAGTCTATTCACCCATTTCTTGCTTTTTTATCGCCTCTAATAATTCAAGCGTTACATTTTGCTGCTTAAGCTTAATAGCCGCTTTCTCAATTTTACGTTTTGCTATTTTTCTGACAAAAAAAGGTACTTTACTAAGACGCTGCTTAGCATCCTCATCCCAAATCAAACCCTCAGCTGACATAATTGCCCCTCATAATTTATTCTTAAGTTACTTCACTATATTGAGAATAGCCTTAAATTGCGCACCCTCTGCCACACCAAGCAGTTCAAACAACGCCATTTCTGTACAGGTCATGCCAATGCCTGCTTGACTCATTTTACGTAAAGCTAATTGTTTATCATCAGAAGTTCTGGATGAGACCGCACCTTCTACAATCTCTACCTCATAATCCAAACTCAACAGATCCATTGCTGTTTGGTAAACACAGATATGCGCTTCAATTCCAGTGACCAAGACCTGCTCAGCATCAAGTGATTTCAAAGACTCAAGAAAGTGTTTATTTCCACATGCGCTAAATGTATTTTTTTTAATCGGATCGATACCCGCTAATAATTCTGATATTTCTGGTATCGTCGACCCCAATTTATCGGGCAGCTGTTCTAGCCAAATAATAGGAATTTCAAGAGTCTGAACACCTTTTATTATTTTTTGAAGATTATCGACCAGACTCCTATCTTCATACATCATGCGCGCAAGCTGGCCTTGAACATCAACAACGAGCAATACTGTCACTTTAGATTTCAACATAACTCACGCCCTCTTCTAAGGATCAAAGTAGTATATGAATTAAAACAATATAACAAATTCATCCGGAACCAAATTTAACATCACTGAAAGCGCTTATCATCCGATAAATGGCGTTTAATTTTTACAAGATTATGTAGAACAAACATCAAATCACACTTTTTCCTAAATGCCTGCGCTGTATCGGTGTTCTTTACTACCTTTTAAAGCTTATTTACGTTAATGTACTGGCCTTAAAATTCTATCATTTAAACAACTATTTTTTAAACGACAGCCCATAATCAAATATAAAACAGGAGCTTTTTAGCCATGTACCGTGAAGAACTGAAGGTTCTAGACTGCACTATCCGTGATGGTGGCCTTATTAACAACTACCATTTTAGCGATGAATTCGTTAAAGCTATCTATGCAGCAACCTGTCAGGCCGGCGTTGACTACATGGAAATTGGCAAGAAACTTTGCGTCAGTGACACCTATACTCGGGAGAAGTTCGGCAAGTGGAACTTCTGTGATGAAGATGACATTAAGAAAGTTGTTGACTCTTATCACGGTGAGTATCGCCCTACTCTTGCGGTTATGTATGACGTAGGTCGTGTTGATACTGAAAATCTAGCACCTGTTGACCAAAGTGTCGTAGGCATGATTCGTACAGCCTGCTACGTTGCCGACATCGATAAAGGTCTAGACTTAGTCAAACGCTCAAAAGACCAGGGTTATGAAACGACTATCAATATCATGGCCCCTTCGGCTGCAATTGAGTCAGACTTGATCGAAGCCCTTCAGCAAGTAGAAAACTCTCCAGAGGTAGATTTCCTCTATTTCGTAGATAGCTATGGTGCATTTTATTCTGAGCAGATCACTTCATATTTAAACATGTTCAAGAAGTACGCGCCAAGTAAAGAGCTGGGCTTTCATGGCCACAACAACCAACAGTTAGCATTTTCAAACACTCAACAATGCATAATTGAAGGCGTAAACCTGCTTGATGCAACAGTTAACGGTATTGGTCGCGGTGCAGGCAACTGTAATTTAGAGTTATTACTAAACTTCCTTAAAAACCCTAAGTTTGATTCAGCCCCGGTTTATAAAGCGATTCAAGAACAAATGATTCCTTTACGCAAAGAGATTGAATGGGGTTTCAATGATATCTACGGTATCAGTGGCCACCTGAATCAGCACCCACGTAATGCTATGAAACTTAGATCTGAAAAAGACAATAAGGATAATTGCTACAACTTTCTAATTGATAGTTTGAGTGACTCTTGATTCATGCACTGAGAGAGTCAGTAGAATGAGTTAATCCAGCACAATAAAAAAAGGGGCTATATTTTCAAATATAGCCCCTTTTTTTATTGTGCTCAGACTTACAAATTATTTAAATCTAACTTACAAAAGAGTCACCACTGACCAGGAAATTCTCTGTCTTCGATAATTTGAGAGACTAGCGACTCTTCTTCACCTGTTTTCTGTTGGCCCCATTGATCAAAGTACATCAACTCATCCAGAGGGGCTCTTTTCAACCACCCAGCAGATTCCAGCTCAGGTTTTTCGTAAAAGTGCGAGACGTAACCCACACAAAGATAAGCGATAGGTACTATCTTTGAAGGAATGGCCAAAGCCTCCTGCAGCTCTTTTTGTTTGATAATACTCACCCAGCCGACACCCACACCTTCAGCCCTTGCTGCTAGCCAAAAATTCTGTACTGCACAGACACTACTATAAAGATCCATCGTTTTTTGGGATGTTCGTCCAATCACAACCGGGCCTGTGCGTGATCGATCACAGGTAATACAAATATTAACAGGCGATTCCAAAATACCTTCTAATTTTAGAGATCGGTATGTTTTACTCTTCTCAGAATCAAACATATTTGCTGCATCTTCATTCGCTTCAACAAAAGCCTTATGAACCTGCTGCTTAACCTCATCTGAGCGCACGACAACAAAATTCCAAGGCTGCATAAAACCTACTGATGGTGCATGATGAGCGGCATATAGTATGCGACTTAAAACCTCATCAGGAATAGCGTCGGGCTTGAATTGTCCTCGAACATCACGTCGATTAAAAACCGTTTTATAAAGACCTTCTCGCTCGCTTTGATCAAAAAACATTTCATCTTGGTGTAGATTTTCTGGCTTTTCCATAATAGTCCCCTTGCTGGAAAAGAATGAGCACGCCTGTCCAAACGTCTCGCGTAGCTTTTAGGCCGGTCTTCTGACTTAGGGTCACTTTGTTCAAAAGCCTTCCCGTACAACCGCCTCATAACGGAGATTAAATACAGTGGCAACTTACTTTGAAGATTGAACAATCACCATTACAGCGCTGGGCACGTATCGGACTTTAACCGATTTCCCGATTCTCCCTTACTTACCTTTAGATAAGTTCAGGCACCTAGAAGCAAAGAAGGAGGGACTCTTACAAAACAGAAGATGATTGTCAATCATTGGAAAGAGAAAATACAACAACTGAATGCCGACTATAAGTCAGCATTCAGAGTCAGATGAGTGTATTAGTCGTTATCAGCCAAGAAGAACCAGGTATCGAGTACAGAATCAGGATTAAGCGAAATACTATCTATATCCTGCTCCATTAACCACTTCGCTAAATCAGGATGATCAGAAGGACCTTGTCCGCATATACCTACATACTTACCCGCTTTCTTACAAGCCTGTATTGCACTGAATAATAAAGCTTGAACCGCTTCGTTTCGCTCATCAAAAAGGTGAGCAATAATTCCTGAATCACGATCAATACCTAATGTTAGCTGAGTCAAATCATTAGACCCTATAGAGAAACCATCAAAGTGTTCCAGGAATTGATCTGCCAAAATTGCATTAGCAGGTAACTCACACATCATAATTACTTTTAAGTCGTTCTCGCCTCGCTTTAAACCTTTTTCAGCGAGTAAATCCACAACCTGCTTAGCTTCACCAACAGTACGAACAAAGGGCACCATAATTTCTACATTGGTAAAACCCATCACATCCCGTACACGTTTAAAGGCCTCACACTCAAGATAAAAACAATCTCTGAAGGTCTCTGAAATATAACGTGAAGCACCTCTGAAGCCCAACATTGGGTTTTCTTCATCAGGCTCGTACAGATTTCCGCCAATCAAATTAGCATATTCATTTGATTTAAAATCTGACAAACGCACAATAACGCGCTTCGGATAAAAAGCTGCGGCAAGTGTTGAGATGCCTTCAACTAATTTATCGACATAAAAATCAACAGGTGAAGCATAACCACTTATGCGTTTTTCAACCGTTTGTTTTAACTCAGGTGGCAGCGTATCAAAATTCAATAAGGCTTTAGGGTGAACACCTATCATGCGGTTTATGATGAACTCTAATCGTGCCAGACCAATACCTTCATTTGGCAAAGCCTGGAAGTCAAATGCGCGGTCAGGGTTTCCCACATTCATCATGATATTGAAATCTAGATCAGGCATAGAATCAACCGAGTTTTCTTTCAATTCAAAATCCAGAAGCCCTTCATAAATAAAACCAGTATCGCCTTCGGCACAGGACACAGTCACATTCTGCCCTGTTGACAAAATATCGCTAGCATCGCCACAACCCACAACCGCAGGTATGCCTAATTCACGCGCGATGATTGCGGCATGACAAGTGCGCCCCCCTCGATCAGTAATAATAGCTGAGGAACGCTTCATGACGGGTTCCCAATCTGGATCGGTCATATCTGTTACGAGAACATCGCCATCCTGAACCTGATCCATATCAGAGATATCATTAATGACTTTAACTGACCCACTGCCAATTTTCTGGCCAATACTTCGGCCTTCCACGATCACATGGCCGGTTTCTTTCATCAAATAGCGTTCAAGTATCGCAGCGCTTGAACGACTTTTTACTGTCTCAGGTCGAGCTTGCACAATATAAAGCAGACCATCATCACCATCTTTTGCCCACTCAATATCCATAGGCCGTTGATAGTGCTTTTCTATGATGAGTGCCTGACGCGTCAATTCACTCAATTCTTCATCCGTTAATGAAAAACGCTCTCGTAACTCTTTCTCAACCTTTACCGTTTCAACCAAAGCATCACTATCGTCCTGGCTATAAACCATTTTAATTGCTTTACTACCTAAATTACGACGTAAAACAGCCGGACGACCCGCTTCAAATGTTTGTTTATGGATATAAAATTCATCAGGGTTAACCGCCCCTTGTACGACAGTCTCTCCCAGTCCGTATGAAGAAGTAATGAACACAACATCCCTGAAACCTGACTCCGTATCCAGAGTAAACATGACCCCAGAACTTGCAGTTTCACTGCGTACCATTTTCTGGATACCCGCTGATAATGCGACCTCACTGTGATCAAACTCATGATGAACACGATAAGAAATAGCTCGATCATTGTATAAAGAGGCGAAAACCTCTTTTACTAGTTTTTTAACTTGATCTACGCCTGTCACATTCAAAAAAGTTTCTTGCTGACCAGCAAAAGAGGCTTCAGGTAAATCTTCAGCCGTCGCAGAAGATCGAACAGCAACGGCTAAATGATCATTGCCATTTTGAAGTGTTTTAAAAGCTGATTCGAGCGCTTCATTAAGTGATTCCGGAAACGGAGCAGCCATCACCCAAGCGCGTATTTTTGCGCCAACTTCAGCAAGCGCATTAACATCCTGGACATCTAAGTTAGCAAGAGTATTATTGATTTTTTCACTTAAGCCATTTGCAGAAAGAAAGTCCCAGTAAGCTTGTGAACTGGTTGCAAAACCACCAGGCACCCTGACACCAGCTGATGAGAGATGACTAATCATTTCTCCCAAAGAGGCATTTTTGCCTCCTACTCGTTCAACATCATTCATGCCTAGTTCATCAAACCAGATAATATAATCCTGCAAAACTGCTCTCCTAATTCACTTTATGGATTGGCTTAAGTCATGACATTAGCGATAGCTGCTATCATCCTATAGTGTGAATTGTAACACTTTATGCTAACTTATTTGAAACTAATCAATGATATAAACAAGGCAAATCATGAGTAAACAGCGCACTGCATTTTTCATTTCTGACGGAACAGGCATTACCTCTGAAGCACTTGGTGTCAGTTTATTAACTCGCTTTGAAGATCATTATTTTGAAAAAGTTACGCTTCCTTATGTTGATACAGTCGAAAAAGCACATGAAACCGTCGAGAAAATCAATGCTGCGGCTGAACGTGACGGAGCCAAGGCCATTATTTTTGACACAATCGTTCAGGATGATATCCGGAAAGTAATCAAGAAAAGTGCCGGTTTAATGATTGATATCTTTGCCGCTTTTTTGGGACCACTAGAAAAAGAACTAGGCACCCAATCTTCTTATAATGTTGGCCGAACACGTATCACCAAGAACACTCGATACGACGAAAGAATTGATGCCATTAATTACGCGTTGGATAATGATGATGGCGCTCGAACAAAACTATATGACCAGGCAGATGTCATCTTAATAGGCGTATCCCGAAGCGGTAAAACCCCCACTTGCCTATATCTAGCTATGCAATACGGCATTAAAGCTGCCAACTACCCGATTACAGAAGAAGATATTGAAGACCAAAAACTACCCAACTCCCTTAAACTACATCGTAACAAGTTATTTGGATTAACAATTGAGCCCGAGCGCCTTGCAATGATCCGCCATGAGAGGAGAGCAAACTCTCGTTATTCATCGATCAAACAGTGCAATTATGAAGTTGAAGAGGTGGAATTAATGTATCGAAGAGAAAGAATACCCTTTATGAATACCACTCATTATTCAGTAGAAGAAATCGCGACTCGTATTATGGTCAAAGCAGAGATTGTAAGACGCTGCTAAAACCTTCCTTATGCTTTATAAACAAAAACGGGCAAGATATTGCCCGTTTATTGCTCAACCGACTTACAACTCGTGGATATCTAAACCAATTGCTTCAAGCTGCTCTTTATTAGCCGTTTGACTAATCACACCGACACTCGCTAAAGTTGGGTCCAAATATGTATCAGCTACCCTTTTCAGGTCTCCCAAGCTAACTTCCAGTACTTTTGCTCTGAACTCTTCTCGATGCGCCTTACTTCGGCCAAAGAGTATATTGTGATAATCCCCCTTTGCTTCCCCTGCTGGGGAACGAGGTTTATCAATTGAACTAATGACGCCCAAAATAGCCTGCTCTAGCTCTTCATCATCATGCTTAGTTTCCTTCAACCACTCAATAGATTTATCGAAATCTTCAAGCGTTTCAGTTAATCTAGGGTCACGATATGAGTAAAAACGGAAAGACGCTGACGCTGAATCTTGCCCTGCACCACCGCCATATGCGCCACCCTGCTCCCTGATCGAACGATGTAAATATCCATTCCTTAGAAAGCCCCCCAAAACAGACAAAGCTGGTGCATCTTCATGCCCAACCGCTACTGTAGGATAAGCTTTAGAGCAGAAATTTACTTGCGTTGAAGTTAACCAGGCTTCTTTAACTGTTTCCCTAATAGAAGGTAAGTCAAAATGCTCAGCCTTACTTGAAATAGACAGATCATGACAGGTATGTATATGTGATGCGACCTCTTCAGCTCTATCCTGCTCAGCGACAACCAAATAACGTCGAGCCCCAAGCAAAACAAGTTCATGAATCTGTTTCAGTGTATTTGCAAATTTGGTCAATTCGGCACTATTCGAAAGCGCATCATCTAAAGCTTTGATATTTTTGATACCCTGCATACCACCTAACTGGTAAGCCAATAGTGATGATGGACTCATTCTACTTGACGCAATACCCATCGCTAAAGCGTGCCCATTACTCGTAACAGATTGCTCTCTTCTAGCTCTCATTTGTGCAATAAGCTCTTTGAGTCGCTCCAGCTCATCAAACCTAACATCATTTAGTGTTTCTTTAAGCAACTCAGTCATAGCTTTATGGTTACGCGATAAAGCTTTACCCGTGAAAACCAGCATACCTTTTATATCTTGAACATCATCAATAGTCCCTTTAATCGCGCTGTACACTCCCAAGCCACCTGTCAGGGCAGATTGTCGATTTTGCACATCTAAATAACTTTGCTCGCCAAGCCCTAAACCACTTACCACACTGGTATAAATTGGCAACAAAGCTAACTGCGCGTCATTAAGCTTTGGCATATCAATAACAATCTGCTCATACACTAAGCCGTTTGTGCCCTGGTAGTAACAGGTAATATTCTCTGAAACAGACGAAGCTTGCCCTTCAGGAAATAACAAATGCAACGGCACATCAGGAATACCCACTTTAGGCAGAATAGATTCATCATCTTTTCTCATCTGCCGCTCGTTGAGTACGGCAGCCTGTTCAATAATTGCTTGTTTCTGCTCATCACTTAAATCTGCTTTTTTCGCCTCTAACTGTTTATTTAAGAGCCCTTGCCGAACGTCTTCATAAGAGGTATCGGGGCGAAGAGATAAGGTCACTCGATGCGGGTTATCAATTAATAACTTCTTAACCAGTGATTTGAAATACTCAGGATCTTTGACTCTCTCGCGTAATTTTTCAATAACTGGCTCTAAATCCAGCAATTCAACTGGATCCCCACCATGGAGCATTGGAGGAAGAGCAGCCAAAATAATTTGTAAACCATAAGGGTAACTATCTCCAGAAATTTCACGCTGACTAAGCTCAAGCTGATGTAAAACGGCATCTAGTCGCTCTTTAGCCACACCGTCTTCAGCAACTTTATTCAGAACGGTAAATATCTCAAGTTCAAGCTCCTCTTCGCATCCAGCATCACTACCTTCAAGACCGCATGCAAAGGCCATTTCACGATTAGAATCTTCCAAACCACATAAAGGAGATGGTGCATGTCCAAGCTTTGAAGCTTCCAGAACCCTCTGCAGAGGGGCGGCGCTATTTTCAAATAAGACATTTGCTAGCAAATGGGCTTCAAGGTTCTGTTCAAGATCAAAGCTATGCCCCAATAACCAGCCAATAACGATATGCGTTTTATGTTCCGTCGGCTCTTCAACTTCAATTGGGTAGTTATCCTGAACTCTAATAGGTCCACAATATCGCTGTTCATCGCTAATCTGAATCTGATGCTCCTCTTTACTGAAACGAGAGAGTGCATGATCATGAAAATAAGCTTGATGTTCTTGTGCAGGAATATCGCCAAAGGTCAGAAACACAGCATTACTGGGATGATAATGTTTTTTATAAAATGCTTTTAGATCTTGATAACTCAGGCTAGTGATATGCTCAGGATCTCCACCACTATTATAATGATAGGTACTGGTAGGATATAAGTGGCGCGTTAAAGTTTGCCAAAGTTGACTAACGGGCGAACTCATTGCCCCTTTCATCTCATTATAGACAACACCTTTAAACGTTAGATCAGTGCTAGCATCATCAGGCTTTTCAAATTCAACACGGTGCCCCTCTTGTAAAAAGTCCATTTCATCTAACCGAGAAAAAAACACCGCATCCAAATAAACCTCTAACAAGTTATTGAAATCTTTTTTGTTCTTACTCGCAAAAGGGTACGCAGTCCAGTCGCTACTAGTAAAGGCATTCATAAAGGTATTGAGTGAACGACGAATCATCATAAAGAAAGGGTCGCGAACAGGATATTTTTCTGAGCCACATAAAGCCGTATGCTCTAAAATATGCGCAACACCGGTATTATCAGTTGGCACCGTTTTCAAACCAACCAAAAAAACATTCTCGCTGTTTTTTGTTGCAAAATGTAAATGTTTTGCACCGGTTTTTATATGTTCATACTCCTCTACATTTACATGTAAAGCATCAATTTCTTGCGTTCTAATCAGCTTGAATTGATTATGTTCTTTCTGAGGCTGCATAAAACCTTATACCTTATTGATCATTTGAATGAAGTAAGCACGTGAATAAAATGAGTACTGGATATTATAAAACTTATATATTAAGACACATTAACAATTTATATATCATAATAGTAGGAACCTTTGCACGATGCTTGTGATATAAATACAACATTAAAACAAGCAAAAATGTTTATTTTTCAATTACAAATAGCATTTCCATACTATTGTTTAATTTGTTTTTAAGCCCTTAATGCTATTCAATTGAGGCTATTAACAATATCAACACGAACTTATTCTAGTATGAAAATTAATTTTCTGTGACTCATCTTACATTTGGATTGATTTTCTAAGCACCAATTCAAGTTTCGGACTAAACTTTATTGATAACATTAGCTAACCATCTGCAACATTCAAGCAACTGCTAATTTACAATTCAATTTAAAACATTTTTTTAGAACACAAACTTAAAGTACAAACACAATCTATCAACAATATATATCGGATACACCGGTTTTAGTTTATATCTGTAAGGAAGTATATAAATGGTCGATTTAAGACCTCTCCTCTTTATCAATTTTCTGATGGCTTTGCTTCTCATCACAGCAGGCTTTCAATCAGTTCAAGTAACTGAACAAGCTATTGACGACAAAGTCCCTACACCGTGGGTCAACACCACTCAGACCGAGACAGAAAATTCACCGCAGCCATCAAATAATACTCTTGAACCTGAAACAAGCAACACCAGTCATGCCACTAAAGAAACAAGAGGAACAAGAGGAACAAGCGAGGCATTAGCGGCCCTAAAAATTTCAGAAGATGCAGTTTTTTCTGAAGAAGCAATATTTGCAGACGAAATTTCAGCACCGAAAGTAGAAGCCTCTCCTTTTAGGCCTAGCAATTCAGAAGATTTCGAGGTCGTTGAAATAGAAGAAGCTAAAGCGCCAAAAATAGAAGAACCTGAAGTACCGCAAGAACCTACAGTGGTTTCATATAAAAACACACCGCCACCTGCGCCAGCCAAAGAAAGCATAACAACGGGCACTCTAGTCGTCCGTTCCAACGTCAGTGAAGATACAGTTTTAATTAATGGTAAGCCTTATGGCCCCACAAAACTGGAACTAGAGCTGACACCCGGTAATTATAAAGTAGAAGTAGCTAAAGATGGCTACCAAGGCTGGATTACAAATATTGATATCCGCAGAGGCAGTACCCAAACCTTAAACGCGCGTTTGAAGCATTACACAAAGGTTGAACATATTAATGGTGTATGGCAAAACGATATCCAAACAGGTGAAGGTCACTATTTAGAAGAAGGTAAACTGGAATACAACGGATCTTTTGTAAATGGTAAATTCCATGGGAACGGCTCAATTCGATACTCTAATGGTATGAAATATAACGGAGAATGGTTCCAAGGCAACATGCAAGGAAATGGCTCACTTACAACCACTGTTGGCGACACCTATATTGGCGAGCTAGATGATAATAAATTTAATGGCGAAGGTACGCTCACAAAAGCGACTGGCGACATTTATTCTGGATTTTGGATAGACGGCGTACTAAACGGGCAAGGCTCTTTAACAACTCAAGGCGGCTTATTATTCGTCGGTGGTTTTTCAGACAATCTATTTCATGGAAATGGCTCGCTTACCTATCCTGATGGAGGTCACTATGAAGGCTCATTTTCGAATGGAATGTTCCACGGGAAAGGGGTTGAAACCTACGCAAATGGCAAAAAATATGTTGGCCAATTTATTGATGGGCTCTACCACGGGAAGGGAGAAATACTAAACCCTAATGGCAGTAAAATAACCGGCACATTCAAAGATGGTAAAGCATTTGGCAAAGCGACCTTAACCACCGCTGAAGGCGAAATATTTACAGCTAGATCAAGTGAGCCAGGTGTATGCTATAGACAAAAAAGCTATCGGGCGACAGAGTGCCCACAGCTAGATGGGTGGTAAGTGCCCACAGCTAGATGGGTGGTAAGCGCCCACAGCTAGATGGAAAACTTACAGTTCTATTTTTATACATGGCGATGAGTTCGCACACATTATAACTTATAGCTAATTTATTGATTATAAGCGTTAATACAGCAATTATTGAACGAGGTAGAAGATGACAATTAAAAGTGCTTTATTGGTTGACGACTCAAAAGTCGCCAGATTTGCATTAGGCAAGCTACTGGAAAAAATCAACCTTAAAGTCAACATGGTTGGATCTGGTGAAGACGCTTTAGACTTTCTAAAAAACAATGAGTATCCTGATCTGGTATTCATGGATCATCTCATGCCTGGGATGAACGGTATTGATACAACAAAAGAGATCAAAACGAATCCCGAAACTAGTCATATCCCGATCATTATGTGTACCTCAAAGAAATCGGAAGATTTCACAGATGATGCGATCAAATATGGTATCTACGGTGTTTTGACTAAACCTGCTGAAGCACAACAGGTCGTTGATTTAATTAATAAGCTAACGATAGATATTGATCGAGGCACCTTACCTACACCGGCCATCTCAATTTCTTTATCAGCACAAGAGCAAGCTAATTTAGGTAAAATGAGCAAAACTAAACTGCCTGACGAGCTGAAAGAAACACCTGCCCCCACACAGCAAGCGTCTCAAGAATTACCCGCAGAAATGATCGAACAGGTAGCCCGTTCAGCAGTCAAAGCAAATGTAAATAACCGGCTACATGAACTTCTCTCCAGCTTGTTTGATGAACAATATGATCACGTCAAACGAATTTTAAATGACTCAAAACAAGATCAACAAGAGCATTTAAAAGCGATTATGGACGAATACGTTTCTGAAATTAATAAGAAAACAGAATCAATCAAAGAAGAAGTAGCAGCTGAAGTCAGTTTATTCTTAGGCAACCAATTAACAGAGTTCAAAGAAGAGCTGCTTCAAAGCCAAGCAAAAACCGGACTGGACCCAGTTCAAATTGAAGAACTAAAAGATCACCTAACGTCCACTCAATCAATTGACACTGAATTCTGGCAAAAATTACAAAGTGACGCGATTCAGCAAGCTCATGATATATCAAGAGAAACAGCTGAAGATATCGCATCACAAACGATTGAGAGCTACATTCATAAGAACCGTCAAGTCACCAATAAACTTTACGGCACAGCCTTAGCAACAAGCATTGGCATTTTTGCCATCGGTATTACACTTTTGTCAGGAATTTTTTAAGCTAATTCTCACTTACACTTAATTAGATCATTTGCACGAGCCAGGTCTTCTGGCTCGTCAATATCTAACTTCGCATTCTCAAGAATCACCGCTATATAGTCATTCTTTTTGATAATGGATTTTGCACCCTCATCCCCTTTTAACTCACGCAAAGCATCAAAATATCGTAAAGGAAGATAAGCAGGCACCCCAATATTGTGTTGAGCATTTTCTTTCACATTCAAGCCCGACTCCGTTTGATTCAAGCCTGGCACACCTGAGCCTAACTCATATTGACTACAAACAATCATATTGGGATTGGCCTGAATAACATTCATTAAAGCGCTGATGTTTCGTTCATTAATTAAAGGCTGATCACCCAAAAAAAATAAAACACCTCCAGAAAGAATTTCAGACGCTTCGAAATCACCCCTAATACGAGCCATAACCTCTTTAATTGAATATGCCAAACCTTCCTTCCAGCTTTGAACCCTTACAATATGACAACCCGACAAGTCCAAATTCTCACTCTGAATAATTTCATCAAAGTTCCCCCCTAAAGTCACATAGGGTTTTAAGCCTTTCTGCGTCAGTAGGCTCACAATATTTTGGAGCAAAGGCCTACCTTGCCAGCAAACCAATTGCTTTGGTGAACCAAAACGCGAAGACTCACCAGCAGCCAAAACAACAATTGCAATCGATTCTTTAGGTAAGCCAGCCATTCTCATACTCCATTTTGCTGTAATACGTTTAAATTTCATTAACTTAGAATATACATTTTCTAGCTTACAATATTCACTAGGAGACAGCCGAAAGACCATGTAAAATACTCAAGTATTTTTAAAATCTTGAAATGGACCAATATGCATACCGAAACACCTCTTTTCTCTTATCCTAAATACTGGGCTGAGTGTTATGGAACAGCCCCTTTTCTTCCAATGTCTCGTGAAGAAATGGATTTACTAGGCTGGGATAGCTGTGACGTTATTATTGTATGCGGTGACGCTTATGTAGACCATCCCAGTTTTGGAATGGCTGTTATTGGACGGTTATTGGAATCTCAAGGTTATCGTGTTGGCATCATAGCCCAACCAAACTGGCAATCAAAAGCTGACTTCCAGAAACTCGGAAAACCAAATCTATTTTTTGCCGTATCAGCCGGTAACATGGATTCCATGATTAACCGTTACACCGCCGATTTAAAAGTTCGTCACGACGATGCTTACACACCCAACAATGAAGGCGGAAAACGACCCGATAGAGCCGTTACAGTTTATAGTCAACGATGCCGTGAAGCTTATAAAGATATACCAATTGTCATTGGAGGTATAGAAGCCAGCCTACGCCGCATGGCGCAATATGACTATTGGTCTGACAAAGTTCGTCCCTCTGTTCTCCTTAATTCAAAAGCTGATATTCTTCTCTATGGAAATGCAGAACGCGCTATTTCTGAAGTCGCTTTACGTGTATCACGCGGTGAACTACCTAAAGACATGACAAATATTCGCGGAACCGTTTGTTTAATCAAAGAATTACCCGAAAACTGGGAACAAAAAGACTCATCACGAGTAGATGTGCCAAAAAAAGTAAGCGATAAAGACCACCCTTTTAAACAAAATCCATATACCGTAATGGAACCGGGCGATAATGCCAGTTCCAGCGAGCAACAAGATAATACGGAAACAGTTAACTGCGCAAGTAAGAAAGATGAGGCACTGAAAGAGCTTGAACAGAATAGCACGCAAGTTATCCGCTTTCTGCCCTTAAAAGGAAGAGATCAACCAAAAGATCAAGAATATATCCTTCTGCCTTCATATGAGAAAGTATCAAAAGACCCCGTACTCTATGCACATACTTCCAGAATACTGCACTTAGAAACCAACCCTTCTAATGCACAAGTCATTGTTCAACCACATGGCAAACGCTATGTTTGGGTAAATCCACCACCAATCCCTCTCTCTACCGACGAATTGGATAGTGTTTTTGAACATGCCTATCAGCGAGTACCACACCCAGCCTATGGCGATGCCAAAATACCCGCTTATGACATGATCCGCTTCTCCGTGAATATTATGCGAGGCTGTTTTGGGGGTTGCACATTCTGCTCAATTACTGAACATGAAGGCCGTGTCATTCAGAGCCGCTCTGAAGACTCCATCATTAATGAAATAGAAAGAATACGCGATCAAACCCCCGGTTTCACCGGCACTATTTCTGATCTAGGCGGCCCAACAGCCAACATGTATCAATTGAATTGCAGAACTGAAGAAATTCATGCCAGCTGCCGACGCCTTTCATGTGTTTATCCTTCAATATGTAAAAATCTGGTGACAGACCACTCACCCACGACACAGCTATATCGTCGAGCAAGAGCATTGCCAGGCGTAAAACGCATCCTAATAGCATCAGGCTTACGTTATGACTTAGCCGTTGAAGACCCTGAATACATTAAAGAATTAGTCACTCATCATGTTGGCGGCTACCTAAAAATAGCCCCTGAACATACTGAAGATGGGCCTTTATCTAAAATGATGAAGCCCGGTATGGGAACGTATAATCGCTTCAAAGAATTATTCGAAAAGTACTCTCAAGAAGCCGGAAAAAAACAATACCTGATTCCCTACTTCATTTCAGCACACCCCGGCACACGCGACATCGACATGATGAACCTTGCTTTATGGTTAAAAGGAAATGGTTTCAGAGCAGACCAAGTGCAAAATTTTTACCCCTCTCCTATGGCTAGCGCTACTGCCATGTACCACTCAGAACGCGACCCTTTACACCGGGTTAATTATAAAACCGAAAAGGTGAACATTCCGAAAGGCATCAAGCAACGTCGCTTACATAAAGCATTCTTGCGTTATCACGACCCTGAGAATTGGCCACTATTACGCGAAGCACTTAAAGATATGGGGAAAGCTCACCTAATCGGCTATGGTAAGAAGCATCTTATTCCACCTACTCAGCCCAAGAGTGCCACCCGTAACACCTCGGGAAGTGCTAAAGCAAAGAAAAGTAGCGCTACATCTAAAATGAGAAAAGGATATATACACACCCAACACACAGGGCTTCCCCCTAGAAAGCAAAAATAAGTATCGCGCTCTTCAATCTCTTTACTGTTGACTCAAAACAATAAAGAGATTGAAAGGCTGTATTGTTACTAACAATTGAATTGAAGCTCAACAATCCCTATAATCCGCCCCCCCGATTTTGATTACATGGTGTAGCGCTTTTGAGCCTACTCCTATAGAGGAAAACATGTTTGAACCCCGCGCAAGTACACATCTAAGCATCAAAAATGATGTTCTTTCAGGATTAACAGTCGCCTTGGCACTGGTACCTGAAGCCGTCGCCTTTGCATTTGTCGCCGGAGTTGAACCTCTAGTCGGTCTTTATGCCGCATTTATGGTCGGCATTATTACAGCTGTAATTGGCGGCCGCCCTGGTATGATTTCAGGCGCTACCGGCGCACTCGCAGTTGTTATGGTCACACTAGTTGCTCAACACGGCGTGCAATATTTATTTGCGACAGTGGTGCTCATGGGCATACTTCAAATAATGGCAGGAGTCTTTAAACTCGGCAAGTTCATACGCATGGTTCCTCATCCTGTAATGCTAGGTTTCGTGAATGGCTTAGCTATCGTTATTTTCCTTGCCCAGTTGAGTCAGTTTGGTGATAACAGCACAGGCGATGCTGGCTGGTTAAACGGAACAAGTCTAGAAGGCTCCATTATAGATATTGCCTGGTTGGACCAAGGTGCAATGATCACCATGCTAGCCTTAGTTTTTGCCACGATGGCAATTATCCACTACTTACCCAAACTCACCAAAGCCATCCCTTCTTCCTTAGCGGCCATCGTCATTGTTTCTTTGGTTGTCATATTTTTTAACCTCGACACGCGTGTTGTTGGGGATGTGGCATCTATCGCAGGCACCTTCCCAAGCTTTAGCATACCTAGCGTCCCATTCTCCTGGGAAACGTTTACCATCATCTTCCCTTATGCCTTTATATTAGCCGCAATCGGCCTTATTGAATCATTACTAACTTTAACCCTCATCGATGAAATGACTCAAACGCACGGTAAAGGTAATAAAGAATGTATCGGCCAGGGCGTAGCAAACACCGTTACAGGCTTCTTCGGTGGCATGGGCGGCTGCGCAATGATTGGACAAAGCATGATTAATATAAACTCTGGTGGGCGCGGACGCCTATCAGGCTTATCAGCAGGCCTATTTCTGCTTGCCTTTATTCTATTTGCTTCAGACTTAATCGAACAAATTCCAGTTGCTGCACTCGTTGGCGTTATGTTTATTGTTGTTATCGGCACTTTCGAATGGTCTAGCTTCAGAATACTTCGAAAAGTACCCCGCTCAGATGCATTTGTATTAATCCTGGTATCAGCTGTCACTGTTGCGACCGATTTAGCGATTGCTGTTGTCGTCGGCGTTATCGTCTCCGCACTTGTATTTGCATGGGAGCACGCTAAACACATCTATGTCCATAAACATGAAAATGAAGATGGATCTAGTGTTTATGAGATTGACGGCCCTCTCTTTTTTGGTTCTATCGCCAATTTTCTTGAGCAGTTCAATATTCAAGAAGGGGAAGACGAAATTATAATCGATTTCAAACGTTCACGCGTTTATGACCACTCAGGCCTAGAAGCTATCGACACTCTCGCAGAACGCTATTTAAACGCAGGTAAAAAACTTCACATTCGACACCTGAGTGAAGAGTGTCGCGGTCTACTAAAAAATGCTGGTGATTTGATCGAAGTCAATGTTATTGAAGATCCTACCTACCATATTGCAACAGATAAGCTAGACTAATATTGCATGAATGCTAGCTTATTCATGAGCTTGAGTTGTTTAATTATAGCTATCACCAAACATCTAAGTTTTAAGCTAAATGTAAGATAACGGTTTTATTTATAACCGTTATCAAATAGTCTTTCGTAAACACGTTTATTGTCTAATAAATGACAGGAGCCTACAAATGAGCAATAAAGATAAATTGGGTTTAGACAAGGTTGTTAGCCGTTTTAACAAAGAGTTCGATAAAACATCTGAACACTTTCACAAACTGATCGATGATGCCTTTAAACAACTTGAATCTCTTCAATCACAAGTACAAGAACCCATTAAAAAAGTAATGGAAGATCTAGACAAAATTCGTGATAGAGAAATGAATCGCTTTCAAACAGAATTCGATAAACGCCTGAATGAATTTAACGACCTTCAAGCCCAGCTTCTTGAAAAAATTGGTGTCGAACCCCCTAAAGCAAAATCTAAAGCTAAGCCAGCCGCTAAAAAAACTGCAGCACCGAAGGCTAAACCTGCTGCCAAAAAAACTGCGGCACCGAAGACTAAACCAGCCGCCAAAAAAGCTGCGGCACCGAAGTCTAAACCAGCCGCCAAAAAAGCTGCGACACCCAAGGCTAAACCAGCCGCCAAAAAAGCTGCGGCACCGAAGGCTAAACCAGCCACCAAAAAAGCTGCGGCACCGAAGGCTAAACCAGCCACCAAAAAAGCTGCAGCACCGAAGGCTAAACCAGCCGCCAAAAAAGCTGCGACACCGAAGGCTAAACCAGCTGCAAAAAAAGCTGCAGCACCCAAGGCTAAACCAGCTGCCAAAAAAGCTGCAGCACCCAAGGCTAAACCAGCAGAAACAAACGTTAAACCTACAGATAAAAAATAAGCATCCAATTAAAAAACCCAGGCTTACAGGGACATTTAAGATCTATACCCTGTAAGCCTTACATTTCCTTCCTCAAATACTCCGCCTCCAATTTAATATCATTTAGGCTAACCCGCCCATATTTCACAAAGTTTTTGAATACAATTACTTAAAGTCACTTTTTTGTAACGAATTACGTCCTCTCGTTACAATATTATAACTAACTTGTATTTTTCATTTCCTGGAAATGCAATACACTTCTATTATAACTTTTCATTCTAATATTATTTTTTTGGTAACTAATTTGCTTAAGCTATTTTTTTCAATCAATGTATTTCTTGGCCTTTTACTTGGCCCTGCAATCACGAATGCTGACACGACTCTTCAATCGCCAGAAGAGACGACCGTATTCATTGAGTTAATACTTAGCACGGGTTTAGCCACTCTATTTGGTACATTTTGCTTCATCTTATATAGAATGAATAAAAAACTGCAAAACAGTTTGCGCACTAGCGAAGCAACAGAGCATATGATGTCAAAGCTAAGCAGCGCAGTGACGAATAGTGGCGCAAGCATTATCATCACAAACGATCAGGGCTCGATTGAGTACGTAAACGAGAAGTTCTGTAATATTACCGGCTATAAACAAACTGAAGTAATCAATAAACCGATAAACCTACTACGACCGAGTTGCAATGAAGACAGCTCTGAGCCTTGTATATTAGATTCGGAATTCCTACGAAAACAGGAAAGCTGGGAAGGTGAATTGCTTTGCTCTAAAAAAGATAACAGTGAATTTTGGAATGCCATTACGATATCGGCCGTCTATGATAAAGAACAACAAATTTCCAACTATATTCTATCTGCAGTTGATGTAACCGCATTAAAAGATGCCACAAAAAAGATGGAACATCTTGCGCTATTTGACTCCTTAACTGGCCTAGCCAACCGTCGCTTATTTATTGACCGCTTACATCAATCTATTCTCAATGCCAGACGTCACAAAAAGATGGCTGCTCTATTTTTTCTGGACCTCGACCAGTTTAAACGAATCAATGATACCTTAGGGCATCAAGCTGGCGATCAGCTTCTATTAATTATTGCAGACCGTTTAAAGTCATGCGTTAGAAAACAAGATACCGTTGCCCGCTTAGGTGGAGATGAATTCACCATATTATTAAACGACGTTTCTGATACAGACAAGATATCAAGCATCGCCCTCAATATTCTAAAAACACTTAAGGAACCTATTCGCTTAGGAAAACATGAAGTCATTGTATCTACGAGTATCGGAATTACACTCGCCCCGACAGATGGCACCTGCAGTGAAACATTAATGAAAAATGCTGACCTCGCACTCTATATGGCAAAAGATAATGGCCGTGATGGTTATCACTTCTTCACTAAAGCCCTAAACATTAGAGCAAACAAATTACTAGAAACTGAAAATGAGTTACGCGAGGCGATCAAAAATGGAGACTTCCACTTAAATTATCAACCTCAAATTAACCTCAAAACAGGTCAAATTACGAGCATTGAAGCACTTATTCGCTGGAACCATCCAACAAAAGGAGCGATCTCACCAGCAGACTTTATTCCTGTTGCCGAAGAGACAGGTTTGATTGTACAAATTGGCGAATGGGTACTTAAGCAGGCATGCACTGAAGTTCAACAATTGAATGAGTTAACAGGTAAATCCTTACGCGTTGCCGTTAACTTATCTCCGAGACAGTTTGATGACCCCAAGTTGGTATCAATTGTTTCTGAGGCATTAGAAGTTTCAGGATTAGACGCTAAAAGCCTAGAAATTGAAGTAACAGAAAGTATGTTAATGAATGATATTGATGCTGTCATTGCCCAATTAAATAGTATTAAATCAACGGGGTCTACCATCACAATAGATGACTTTGGTTCCGGTTACTCATCTTTAAGTTATTTGAAAAGCCTTCCCGTTGATATTCTGAAAATAGATCAGTCTTTCGTCGCTGATATCCCCGATGATTTAAATGCCATGGAAATAGCTTCAGCTATCATTGCTGTTGCACACAAACTAAACCTTAAAGTTATTGCAGAAGGCGTAGAAAACATTGACCAACGAGATTTCCTCGTCATTAACCGCTGTGATTACGCGCAAGGCTACTTCTTCAGCCGCCCCCTATCGTTTGAACAAATTCATGCATTTTTCATTCAAAGTGATCGAAAATCAGCTTAAACGCCAGCAAGTATTAGCACCCTCAAGTCTTAACCAACCTCCCAAGTAAGCTTTTTAATTCAAGCAGAGCAACTTTGTGACAAGTTGTAAACATCCTACTAATATGTGATCCCTTCCGCTAACCAAAAGCGAGATACAACGCATTTATTTTCGTAACCTAATGTATAATGCAGTTACATTATATTACTGGGATACAAAAATGCTTGAAGTCTTCATACATACTCTAGAAGTAGCATTATTAAGCTTGTTAGCACTATTAACCTATCGAATACACTCGCTGCATACATCAAAGGAGTTAACGGAGAGTCAACGCATTGACCAAGTATTGAAGCGTCTAATACAAGGAAACGTTGCAAAAAATATTGAATATGACCTAAAAATGGAAAGCCTGAAAAAAGCACAAACCTTTGCAGGTATTCAGTTATTAGAAATTAAAAGGAGTTATGGCGATCTTCACGATGAGAACTTAGCATGGTTACGTGAAGCCATTAGCCTTTACCTGATTGGCGCTATTGATTTTATCGGCAAACAAGAGAAGTGTGGTGCCAAAAGCCGAAAAGAATTAATTACACTGGTATTAAAATCAAATTTACAACTATCTCCCGAACATTCAACGTCCTACTTTAAAGAGGCGCTCTATCGTAAACTTAGCAGCGATAACGACCTCATGGTTCGAGCGGGAGCGAAAGCAGCAAAAACATGGCTAAACCAGAAGGCTGTCCCTAGGGATATGTCTTTAAGCACACACCTAGATAACTGGGGTGTATTTGCTTAAGCCCCTAAATTTTAAAAAAAGAGAGACAAAGCATTGCTTCATCTCTCTTTTTTTAATTAAGTAATTTTTAGCTCAGCTTCTACCCTATATGCAGTTCCCAGTTTCTACCAAGATCAATCACTTCCTCTTTTTCTGGCATTGAGAAAGCATCCAAACGAACAGCAGTTATTTCAGGTCGACTCCACTCTCCTTGATCACTACGACTCATTGAGTCCAAATTCACTGAACGAACTTGATAAACAACCTGATCATAAATAATTTTTGATCGATGAGATAAACCATAAACAAAGCGACAATAGTCAAGCTTTAGGCTATAAAGGCTTTTTTCAGTTTTGTTTATTTTCTGAATGAGTACATTTTTTAATCCGTCGGCATAATCCATAATTTAATCCTAGTTATTGTTTTTTTCTTATTCAAGAGGTACTACTAAATCAAGAGGTACTGCTAAATCAAGAGCTACTGCTAAATCAAGAGCTACTGCTAAATCAAGAGCTACTGCTAAATCAAGAGCTACTGCTAAATCAAGAGCTACTGCTAAATCAAGAGCTACTGCTAAATCAAGAGCTACTGCTAAATTGTTTAAAGTGAGTATAAAAACTCCGTTTCACTCATTCAAGCACTATATCAACTCTATAGTAATTGAGACACTATCTTGGCCATTTCTGCGGACTTGGTATCATGATTGAGCACTCTGACCAAGGTTCCCTGCTTATCTATCAGGTAATAATAACTGCTATGATCGACTGTATATTCATTATCAGTCTCAGACGAAGTACTCAAAGCTCGCCGAAAAAAAGTACCATAAGCGTCCGTTACTTGTTTAATCTCGGCCTCAGTTCCTGTTAAAGCTAAAATATTTGAATGAAAAAAAGCTGCATACTCATCCATTTTTTGAGCGCTATCTCTTTCAGGATCAAGAGTCACAAATAGTGTTTTAACCACGTTAAAGCTTGAATCACTATTTAGCAAATCACGTATAACTGCTAGACCAACAGGGCATACATCCGGGCAATTCGTATAGCCAAAATATAAAATAACCGGTTGTCCTTTCAAACTGCTTAATTTAAATGGGAGCCCATCATATTGAAGTTGAAAGTCACCACCTTTTAAATATTGAGATTTAAGATCTTTCTCCAGTGCTACCTGCTGCATCGGTAATAACCAATAACCAAGAGCACCAGTAACCAAGAGACATAAAGTAATACTGAAATGTTTTATATTCATTTTATAACTTAAAAATTAGAAGATTTATTTAACATAAGCGATAACATCATGAGCCTGTCACTTACTTCAAATGTGTTTTTTCTGAACTTAAATCAAATTCAACACGCATCCCTTTCCCCAGGTAAGTGAATTGAATAATTAGCCGCCAGACCATATTTGTATCGATAGTACAAACCGGAATCATGCCAGCACCTTTGATACTTTCAAATAAATTTTTTTCAGAGGGAAAGAGCATAAAGTGCTGCCCCATATTCATATCACGCCCCTCAAACCAGGCAAATATATTTTCTAGTTTTGACAGCTTATTTTCAGGCTTAGACTTCGCATCAGAGCGCATCAAAATAGAACTAGGTAATGAAGAGCCTATTGGTAAAGGGAGTTCTGATGCTGAAAGCTCTGATGTAGAACGCTCTGAAATGGAAAGAATTAAAGGCTGTAATACTGGCAAACCATCTGGTTTTAAACTAAACAGCAATCTTAGGTCTTCTGTCAGATGCAAACTACAGTCTTGGTATTGAAGCGGACACTGCACGCGATAGGTTTTATCAATATTGAAGTCACGAGTATTTTTTATAGCCGCATCTTTCTCAGGCAAAGCAAAAAAAATTAGCCCAACCAACAATACACATGTTAAAAAAAGCCCAAATAAAAAAAAATTTTTACGCGCCATTGGCCACATCAACCCGGCCACTTCCGAGTGTCGATTCATACTGCCTAAGCAATTGCTCAATTTCCATCAGCTCTTCATCAAATAAGATCTTTTCGATTTTAGATACCAAGAAGAATTCGACGCCATAATTAAAGCGACTATGGTGTTTCTCTTTATATCGAACAATTCCTTTAAGTAATGGTACTTCAATTACATTATCTGCTTTTATCAACGATAGGGATAAAGAAACCTCATCCCCTAAATGATATATCTCATCAGTTTGAATCCCCATACCATATCGGCTGAAATCAAAAGGTACTACTGCGATCCATTCTTTTTTAAAAAGTGAGCGTTTTATATGCACTTTCGATTCTAAACGTAGCCAGTTTTGCCGTTCTACGCGACGGCGCTCTTTTGTCATTATTTTTATCTCATTCGTTCATTAATTTAATTCGGTAAGTCACTCGCCTTCCCTCTACTTTTTTACCTTCAACATCATAGGTAGTAGAAATTGGCACATCACTAGCAAGGTTTCCCATATTAGAAACAATAATCTGATCTATATTACTTTTTAAATATACTGTTTTTTCATCTTTTGAAATCACATCAAAGAACTTGTACCCTTTAGTCTTAGTGATCTCAGCGCAACGTTTCAAAGCAAAGCGATGAATTTGTGCCCACTCAACTCGTAGCCCCTCTGTATATTCAACGTAGAATACATTGCCTTCAACTTGAAGATCCCGGAATCCGGAGGCTCCTTCTCCTGCAGCATGGTATGTTGCCGCACACCCCGTTAAGAGTACTGAAATACAGATAATTGGAATAAATAGTTTAAATTTAATCATATTAAATACAGTTAAAGATTTAAGAGAGAGCATTATGCCTTGAAAGCACACAATAACAAAAGTATACAATAACAATAGTATAAGCCCAATAAGCTGATAGTATTAAGCAGCAAGAATACTTAATCATCATCAGATCACTTATTTATTACAAAAATAGCAAAAGATAATTATGCCTACTAAATTCAAAACACTCCCACTTTTTGACACTTATAAAAATTTAGCGGAAAGAATACCCCACATCCAGCTCGCTTCATGCCCTACACCAATTCAAAAGTTAAAGACTCAAAATATTCAATTTAAAGCAGAAAATAATATTTGGATTAAAAGAGATGACCTAACACATGCTGAATATGGAGGTAATAAAGTTCGAAAACTTGAATTTATTTTAGCTGAAGTAAAAGCATTAAATAAGAAAACAGTCATTACTTTCGGTGCAACAGGCACTAATCATGGCGTCGCTACGTCTCTTTTTTGTCAAAAACAAAATTTAGACTGCCAAATATTTTTATTCCAGCAACCCGTAACAGAGACTGTCAGAAAAAATTTAAAACTAATGCAGGTATTTAATGCAAAGTTAAAATATAAAGGCTCATTATTTAACACTGCCTTAAGCTTTTATTTTGCTAAATATTCAAACAAGTTCAAGCTGGGTAGCGAAGGTAATTATTATCTATTTGCAGGTGGTTCTAATATTGCAGGCTGTATAGCCTTTGTTAATGCGGCTTTTGAATTAAAACAGCAAATTCAGCAGGGTGTGATGCCAGAGCCTGACTTTATCTATTGCCCGGTTGGATCTAGTGCAACCCTTGCAGGTCTAACACTCGGATGTCACTTGGCCGGTTTAAATAGCCAAGTGATAGGTATACGTGTTGCACCGTCTCACCTTGGAATTATTCCAAGCTGTACTACAACAACAATAACAGATTTAATGAAGAGTACTTACAAACACCTAAGACACCTCGACAATCAAATTCCCAGAACCACACTCCCCAACATACATTTAGACAGTAAGTTCTATGGTAAAGGTTATGGCGCCGCATCTAAAGAAGGCTCAGAGGCAACCTCCATTTTTTCTGCGGGAGGCATTCAGGTAGAGCCGACTTATACAGCAAAAACCGCAGCAGCGGTGCTTGCTCACAGTAACAAAGACCCTCAAAAAACCATTTTATATTGGCACACCTATAATTCGGCAAATATGAAGTGTCAATTACAAAAGGCGGATATCTCAAAACTCCCCTCCTCTCTACAAAAATTATTTTAATCAGATATAAGCATTCAAAACTCATCGAATAAAGAGACTACAAATAACAACAAGATAACTTAAGCATCTAAAACAGCACTTTACTAAATAAATTTGTGACCCTCATCCCATTCATTTTTGTTAGATTTCTTTTCAATATGTAAGACAGATATACTTTGATTCAGCTAACACATAAATATTCAAAACTAAATTCAGGATGCATTAGCAAATGAGAGCCTCACTGCCAACCCTTCGTTTACTGCTAGGATCGCTTACGTTTTTATTCTTGGTGGCATGTACCTCAGACGACAATAATGAAAGTCAGAGTGATGATATAAATACGTTTAATTTTTTTGTTAATGACAATTTTGTTTATTCTTTCAATTCGGAATCTGGAGAATTCGCTAGTTTAATAACAAACTTCGATATTAGCGCAGATCAAGACAATCAGCGCGTATTTCTGGATACAGACGAAGATAAACAAGGTTACGAATATCTAGCTTATGTCGACAATAGCGCTATTTATCTTTTAGATTACAACAGAGAGAACAACGGAAATATTACGCGCATCAAAACAGTTACAGGCACTATTTGCGGCATTTCCCCTCAATTAATCGCCAGCGAAGCAGCATTTAATGCCGAGTTAACCGGGCGAAATAACACTCACGCCAGCTCGATCACTATAGCCACTGCCAACGGGGCAAGTTGTAACTCGGCATCTAACTTTCTTGATAGCCTTGATTTTTCGGAACTGATAGATGACGACACATTAACTAACGAGGCCAAATTAACCTCCCTCAGCTCTGCTTTATTTTATGGTGACAATATAATTAGCTTCAGCTCAAGCCCTACACTCAACACCAGCACTCAGCGAACGGTAGGTATATCCGGATTTCTTGGCTACGACCTGGAAGCTGAGCAGATTCAGTTTTCTTATACAAATACAGATGAAATTGATCGTAGCTGGCGTTCACAAAAAAATAATGACACCCCTTTTATTCCAACTTTAGTACAAAGCTCAAAGAGCCACGCTATTATCCAAATAGATGAAAACCTTTTTGTAATCAGAATCGATACATTATTCAATATAAATGAAAATAAAGACTCCCCTAGCTCTACACAAGCTAGCATTGATGCTTTATTTGAAACGGCAACTAAAACATTTGATAGCTCAACCCCCATTAAAATCAATAATACTATGGCCGCGGACAGTTTCTTGCTTAAAAGTGATGACCAAATTTATATCTATCAAGATTCAGCGTTAACAGAATTCCCCAACCTTGGCTTGGCTGATGCCATCGAGTTCGACGATAACGAAGACTTTGATTTAATAAGCCCTAACACTTTAATCTTTGTTAAGGAAGTCAATGGAAAACAACTACTAAGCTACTCAAAACCATCAATGGCGGGACCAAGCGGTTTCATTAGTGCTGATGAAGTAGACTTCAGAATAGTCGATAATGAATTATTTGTTAGTACGTTAAACAGCCAAACTAATTCCGGTTGGGAGGCCCACTGGTTTAAAGACGAAACACAGTTGGCTGACTCAGAAACTAGCACCACCTATTCCAATAGTCATTTTATCTTTGCAGACGATACGCGCCAAGAAGAGCCTACACTCTTATTATTAAGCTCTGATACTGCTACAAACAGTTCTCTACTGCCATCGCGCTTATATAAGTTTGATAAAACAGAAGCAAATGGTCGATTAAGAGTAAGCGAAAATAACCAAGATGTAGAGTTCAACTATGGCCAGTTTGGCCGAGTGATTGATGACATTGTAGAAGATGAATTTGTCATTAATGACATTATAAAAGCTGAAATTATCAATGATATTTATGGCAAATTAAAACTGAAAGGATCACGAAATAACGCCCTCTTGGCTGATGAGCACTTCTTTTTTAACCCGAGCCAAACCAGCCTGGAACCAGAAGATGCAACACTTAAGTTAATACTAGTACCTTAACTTTAATCCTTCAGCATCAGAGTTATATTTAGATTTAATATACAGCTCTTTAAAGAGAGCCAAATAGCAGGAACGCACCTTAATGAACTTGACAATCAGCTTGACTAACTTACTCATATCCGGTTTGTTTGTTCTTTGCTTAACTGCATGCTCAGAATCTAAAACACCCACTGAAACTCTACCTGATATAGTAGAAAGGGCCTCATTTCCTTACTTTAAAAACTTTACCCTATTTAACTTTAACCCATTAAACGGTGAAGCAGAAAAACTTGTCTCTTCTAATAAAAGCTTGATGATCACGCTCGATACAGATTCGAGTGATACCGAAACTACAACAAATGAAGACGACGAAAGCAGTCAAGAGAGCATTACACATAGCCCACTCCCGGAATATGTAGTTTATGTAAATGACCAATCTTTATACCTTTATGACTTTGAAACCAGATATGTTCACACGCTATTAGCTTTCGAAGCTGATGAAAACAATGCTATTGATAGTTATATTTGTGATTTAAAAAAGGTCATAACCTTAGATGAAATCGCCAGAAAGGATAACAAAATACTCTATAAAGATGAGAAAAAGGTTTATATAAAAACGAGTCAACTTGATGACTGCAGTGGTGACGCTGCAAGTTTCACTTACTTACAGGTCAATATCGAAGAAAGCCCCACTGAAACTTTTGAGGTTCGCCGAACAGTACTTAATGAACACAAGCACAAACACACTCACCTGCATGACCACGAAGGCGACCACAATCATACTCATACCCTCACTACACGTGATCCCGACCCTGACAATAACAATGCCACGTTTGACCCCACCTTCCATGCACATGAACACGCAAATACGCATGATCTACAACTTTTCGGCGATCTCGATGAGCACCAATATCTGACAAATGAAGAAATAAACGAAGCACATAACAATACAATCAATACAAATATTCTTAAAGATGACGTCATAAGCCAAGAAATAATATTTGAAACGCACAAAATTTTAGTTGGTAAAAAAAGCGCTATAGATCTAGCATTAATGTATTCTGGACGGCCTATTGTTGATATAGAAAATGAACAATTTGGCTATTTAGGCTTCAACCCTATAGAAGCCGCCTACAAGTTTTATCATATACGCGATACCGACACCCTTGAAAAAGAACTATTATGGCAAGTGAGTAATGAAGAATTTCTAACTCGCCCTACCCCCCCCTCACCACTAATAGATTCTGAGATATTATCACCCACAACCAACCGCCCTTCTAACTATGTAATATTAGATGATGGACTAATACTTGAACACAACTGGAAAGTCATCAAGTTTAACTTGCTTGATTTGTTTGATGATGATCAAGACAACGAAAGAGACTTCAGTCTTTCAAACCCTATTTTCACGCGAACTGAAGAAGCACCTTATAAAAAAGCAAATATGCACTACAACACCAGCACTAACAAGATCGCAATTGAAGACAACAACAATATTTACCAACTAGATAATGCAGACATATTATCCACTAAGTTACTAAGACAGCTAGGCGAAGAGATTCTTGATATTGAGTTAAGACAACTTAGTGAAGTTATATTTGTCGAAAAAGTCTTCGAGATTAATGAATCTTCATATACAGCAGTATCTAATGAAACAAGCCTTGAAGAAACACTATTTTCCCGTAACAGTGACAAACATAGCTTTATGCACTTAGACGATGCACTTTTCTTCAGCTACTTTGATGCAACAAGCAACAGCTTAAAAGCTACAGCCTTAAACTCTAGCTTAAACACTGTTTTTGACGAGCCATTAAACCACTACCTATGGACTATGACGGAAGATCTGCTACAAAGTTATGAAACAAATGAATACATAACCCTAGTTACTTCAAGAGATGAAAATGAACAAGCAATTGACCCAGCGACACTATCCAAGCCCAGCATATATACATTTAACCCTCAACTCCCCTCTGACCCAGATCCTGACTTTACCCCTGATCTTGACCGTGACCTCACTTCCCTTGGCCAAGGCGACCATGGCACCCTCATAGGCGAGATAGATAGCAATATTTACTCAGTAAACAAGGTAACAATACTAAATAAATACTATGGTTTTGTTGAGTTATACGAGTCAGCATTAGACTTTGAAAACAATATACCTAAAACTTATTTCTTTGCCCCTGAAGCCTCCAGCATTAACCTTAACGACAGCTTCGGTGACATGAAATTGATGCCAGGTGCAACTGAATAGAGTTAAGCTAAAGGCCTAGCGATTGAGTTATAAGTCGGTAAGAAAGGCATGTGCAGTAAGTCAACTGGATCAAATCTTCCAGATTAAATATAGCTGCGCGGAACACGCTGGGAGATAGCGGTTAACAGGTCGTAGCTAATGGTATTAGAACAGCTGGCAATGACATCAACTGCGATATTTTTGCCCCATAATTCAACAAGCATACCTACTTTTGCTTCCGGTATGTCGGTTACATCAATAGTAATCATATCCATCGATACCTGCCCCACCAAGGGCGCTATTTCCAGCTCATTTTCTGCTATAAACAGGCCAACTGGTGTACCATCTCTGGCCAGCCTAGGATAACCATCAGCATAGCCACCTGCAATAGTGGCAATAACCGAATCTCTTGTTGCAAGCCACCTTGAGCCATAACCAACCGACTCACCTGCAGTTACTCTCCGAAGAGAAATAATTGCCGACTCAAAAGTCATCACCGCCCTTAAGCCTTTATCTTTTGCACACTGCTTAGAATTAGGCATCCCCCCGTAAAGCATAATACCAGGACGAACATACTGCCTATGCGATTCAGGGTAAAACATGATACCACCAGAATTTGCCAATGACATAGGCAAAGTACGTAAGTCATGCGCATCAACACGCGCATCAAAGTTAGCTATTTGCGCCCTCACCTCGATTGAGTTTTCATGATCACTTTCTGCAAAGTGGCTCATTACAGCAAATAACTCAACATGGTCTAAAGCCTTTAATTTATGGAGCGCGGCAACTAATTCGGATTCAGATAAGCCCAAACGATGCATGCCAGTATCGAGTTTTAAACAAACTCTTATCTTTAACGCTAATCCTGCAGACGCAATTAACTCGAGTTGCCATAAACTGTGAATAACCCAGATAACTGAAGCTTGCTGTGACAACAACAAACAGGAAGCACTAAACGGACCTTCCAGTACCCAGATTTGGTTTTTAATACCTTCTCGACTTAAACAAGCAAGCTCTTCAGGTATCGCAACGGCTAAATCATGACTACCGACAGCCTCCATCATTTCAAGCAAACCATGCCCATAAGCATCGGCTTTAATCACCACTAATAACTCTGATTCAGGAGCTATTTGTTGCGCAACCTGAATATTAGAACGAAATGCTTTCTTATCAATAACAACTTTAAGCGGGCGTCCAGAAAATGGCACTGACATACATCGAGAACCAAAACCCGACTCACTCAAAACTCACTCCCATAGTCGACATGAGATAAATCATTAAACTTGGTATATTGACCTTCAAACGATAATTTCACCTTTCCAATAGGGCCATTTCGTTGTTTGCCTATAATAATCTCCGCCAAACCTTTATCCGGACTTTCCTCGTTATAGTATTCATCACGATAAATAAACATAATGACATCAGCATCCTGCTCAATCGCCCCCGATTCACGTAAGTCAGAGTTCATCGGGCGCTTATCAGTACGCTGCTCTAGCCCACGGCTTAACTGAGATAAAGCGACTACAGGGCATTGCAACTCTTTAGCCAAGGCCTTCAATGATCGTGAGATTTCTGATACCTCATTGGTCCGCCCTTCTTTATAGCCTGGGATCTGCATCAACTGTAAATAGTCGATCATAATCATGCCGAAGTCTTGCTTTAGTTCTCTTCGAACTCTACGCGCCCTTGACCGTAATTCTGTCGGGCTTAAACCTGCAGTATCATCAATATATAAAGGTTTGTCTTTAAGCATACTGACAGCAGAAGTAAGACGCGGCCAATCATCCTCTTCCAGTTTACCTGACCTAACCCGCGTCTGATTAATCATTCCAAGTGACGATATCATTCTCATCAAAAGTGAATCTGACGGCATTTCCATACTAAAGACTAAAACGGGCCTTTCACCTTTGATCAAAACACTTTCAACAAGGTTCATCGCAAAAGCTGTCTTCCCCATAGAAGGTCTTGCAGCAACAATAACTAAATCCGATGACTGAAGACCGGAAGTCATTTCATCTAAATCAGCAAAGCCGGTGGTTACACCTGTTATCGAATCAGTTGCATTAAATAACTCATCAATTCTTTCCAAGGTCGTAGTCAATATAGGGTTTACAGACTGAGGCCCTCCTTCTTGTCCAGTACGACTTTCAGCAATTTGAAATACTTTACGCTCAGCTTCATCTAACAGCTCGGAAGACGTTCTACCTTTGGGATTGAATGCATTATCAGATATATCACCAGAAACACCAATCAGACGACGTAGAATAGCACGCTCATGAACAATATCGGCATAAGCACGCACATTAGAGGCACTGGGTGTTTTTTCAACTAATTGGCCAAGATAAGCAATCCCCCCTGAATTTACAAGTTCATCAATGCTCTCTAACTCTTCAGCTACTGTCACTACATCAAGTGCAGAACCTGCGCCAGCCAAACGACTAATAACGCGAAAAATCAAACGATGATCATGCCGGTAAAAGTCCTCTTCCAAGACCTTATCACCAACTACATCCCACTTACTATTATCTAGCATCAGCCCACCTAAAATAGACTGCTCTGCTTCAATCGAATGAGGAGGAACTTTAAGTTTCTGGGTTTCCAAATCAACAATAGACAAGGCGATGCTCCTGGGAGTCTTTAAAGAATAAGGGAGTTATAAAGTAATTCACTACAACTTAGATAATAGAGCTAGTATAAAATATGCATACAACGCTATAAACAAATACTAGCTATAAACAATCATGGCTTATAAACAAATATGGCCCGAGAATATACAGGATATTTTCAGGCCATAAAAGAAGTAGACTACCTAGCATCATGGTCAATACTAGGGCCACTTTGAAGCAGTTGCTATAATAGTTACTTCTAACAAGTTAAGTATATTTCTTACAAAACCAGTTTAAAGTAGTATTCACAGCAAACTAACGTTTCACATAGAAGCTTATTCAGCTACTACGATCAACTTAACTGTTGTATTCACTTCACTATGCAAGTGGATAGCAACATCAAATTCACCAACAGTACGAATGGCACCTTCTGGTAAACGAACTTCTGCTTTTGATATTTCAGCGCCAGTAGCAGTAACCGCATCAGCAATATCACGCACACCAATTGAACCAAACAACTTACCTTCATCACCCGCTTTGGATACGATAGTAACTTCTTTTTCATTCAATTGTGCAGCACGTGCTTCAGCAGCAGCAAGCTTTTCAGCAGCCGCTTTTTCTAATTCAGCACGACGCGCTTCAAATTCAGCTACGTTAGCATCATTTGCAGGAACAGCCTTACCGTAAGGGATTAGGAAATTACGACCGTAACCAGACTTAACTGCTACTTTGTCGCCAAGACCGCCCAATTTACCAACTTTCTCGAGTAGAATAA
>Ga0209290_1000240_pt1 | contig 48957 bp, 42 predicted proteins | sample EN1Hudsemesocosm_2_FD_184632 | JGI IMG/M metagenome (GOLD analysis project Ga0209290, IMG submission 184632) | Methane-oxidizing microbial communities from mesocosms in the Hudson Canyon - EN10B Hudson Canyon (SPAdes) (version 2) | ecosystem: Environmental > Aquatic > Marine > Cold seeps... | reverse complement strand
TCCACTGTAGTCTGTGGCAGCAACCCAGAGGCGTAAAATGTCAGCGCCTAACTTATTCATTACTTCCTGAGGCGCTACGACGTTACCAATAGACTTGGACATTTTTTTGCCATCGCCATCTACGGTAAAGCCATGCGTTAATACCTGCTTATAAGGTGCCGCGCCATTAATGGCAATCCCTGTCTTAAGTGAAGACTGAAACCAGCCACGATGCTGATCAGAACCCTCAAGATATAAATCAGCTGGATACTGTCCTAATTCTTCACGTTTTTTAACCACGGCAGCATGCGTAACGCCCGAGTCAAACCATACATCGAGCGTGTCGGTTACTTTGTTGTAGTCATTCGCTTCATCACCCAACAGCTCACTTGCATCCATTTCGAACCAAGCATCAATGCCTTTATCTTCAATTTTCTTAGCGACCAACTCAATTAACTCAGAGGTATTTGGGTGCAGTTCTTGAGTTTCTTTGTGGACGAATAAGGTGATAGGCACGCCCCAAGTACGTTGACGCGAAATGCACCAATCAGGGCTTTGCTCCAACATCGATTCAATACGGCTTTGGCCCCACTCAGGTACCCATTTCACACCTTTCACTGCATCGAGAGCCGCCGCTTTAAGACCATTTTGATTCATACTGACAAACCATTGAGGCGTCGCACGATAGATCAACGGAGTCTTGGTTCTCCAGCAATGCGGATAGCTATGCGTAAAGACATGCTTCAAGACTAGTTTACCTTGTGCCTCCAACGCTTCCAGAACACTCGCATCCACTTTATATACATGCTGACCCGCAAACATCGGCACGCTGTCTCGAAAAACGCCATTATCGTCAACGTAATTCAAGGTACCAAGTCCGTACTTTCTTCCGACATTAAAATCGTCAACACCATGGTCAGGCGCCGTGTGAACCGCCCCGGTACCAGCGTCAGTAGTGACATGGTCACCCAACAAAACAGGTAATTCTTTATCACGATAAAAAGGATGCAACAATTTTTGACCTTCAAGCGCAGCGCCGTCACATCGACCCACCACCTCAGAAGACTCAAAACCGAAACGCTCCATACAGTCATCGACCAACGCCGACGCCAGTACGATCAACTCTGATCCCGCGTCAGTCATGACGCGAACCAGCGAGTATTCAAGTTCTGCGTTCAGCGACACGGCTTGGCTGGACGGCAAAGTCCAAGGCGTTGTTGTCCAAATAACGACGGCTAGGTTGTCATCACTAACATCAACATTGAATGCGCCGAACACCGCTGCACGATCTACCACGTCATAACGAACATCAATCGCCGTCGACTGCTTGTCTTGATATTCCACTTCAGCTTCTGCCAACGCAGAGCCTCCAACCACGCTCCAATAAACTGGCTTAAAGCCTTTTTGAAGATGACCGTTTTCAATGATTTTTCCCAACGAGCGAACGATGTCCGCTTCGAATTTGAAATCCATCGTTAGGTAAGGGTTCTCCCAGTCTCCGAGCACACCCAAGCGGATAAAGTCAGTCTTCTGACCTGCAACTTGTTTCGCGGCATAATCTCGACATGCTTGTCTAAACTTGGAATATTCGACCTTAACGCCCGCTTTACCGATTTTCTTTTCGACGTTGTGCTCGATCGGTAGCCCGTGACAGTCCCAACCAGGAATATACGGCGCGTCAAAACCATCAATACCCTTCGCTTTAACGATGATATCTTTTAGGATTTTGTTAACCGCATGACCAATATGAATGCTTCCGTTGGCATAAGGAGGACCGTCGTGCAGAACGAATTTCTCTGCCCCTGCACGTAACTCACGAATTTGGTGATAGAGATCCATATCCTGCCAATGCTTGAGCATGCCGGGCTCTTTTTGCGCCAAATTTCCTTTCATAGGGAAATCTGTAGCCGGCAGGTTTAAGGTGTGCTTGTAATCACTCATAGTGGTTTTCACTTTATCTCGTTAGTGTCATATTCTGTTGCCGGAAGCGTTTTAGTCCGCCAAAACTGATCTGGCGATTCGGCTGTCCTGCTCAATTTGTCGTTTCAACTGATCAATGCCGTCGAAACGTTTTTCTTCTCTAATTTTTTCAATAAATTCGACAGCCAAACGCTCGCCGTAAAAGCTCTCACTCTGATCAAACAAGTGAATCTCTAGATTGGGCTCAAACTGACCAACGGTTGGCTTAGTGCCTATGTTTGCAACGCCTTTTTGCCTGCGTCCATCCTCCCGAATCACCGAAACGGCAAACACGCCATTCAAGGGAGCCTTGATACGCCCAAGCGAAATATTCGCGGTCGGAAAGCCAATTGTTCGCCCCAGCTGTTGCCCATACTGCACTCTGCCTGTTATTCCATACGGACGACCGAGTAATCGCGCCGCTCGTTTAAATTCACCCCCGGCAAGCGCCTGTCTTATCTCTGTGCTGCTAATTCTAACGGCACTGACTTCATCCAGATGCGTCGGCGTATTCTCAACCGAAAATCCTGACCCATGCCCAGCTCGAACCAACAAGGAGAAATCCCCCTCCCGGTCGCCACCAAACCTGAAATCGTCACCAACCACTAGATGGCGAACATTCAAACGCCTCACCAGCACCTGATCGATAAACGCTTGCCCGCTTAACTGGCTAAGATTTTCATCAAACTTTAAACAATAAACAGCGTCGAGCTCGCAGCTTTTTAAAGCTTCAAACTTTTCTCTAAAGCTCATCAGTCTCGCCGGAGCTTCGCTAGGATTAAAAAATTCTAGCGGCTGAGGCTCGAAAACAATTGCCAAGGACGGCAAAGACATTGATTCCGCACAACGCTTAAGTTGCGTAATAATATTCTGATGTCCGCAATGAACACCGTCAAAATTACCAATTGTTGCTACGCAACCTGGTATATCGACGCCAGCGTATTGTCGTCCTCTAAACAGCCTCATACTCAACACAAAACCATCGAAAAATAGGCGCAGATTATACGTGCCAGAGCGCCCACTATTCAATCAACCAAACACTATAGGCATAAAAAAACCCTCAAGATTATGACATCTTGAGGGTTTAATAAGTCTAGGCGGTCAGATCAGTTCCAAAAGCCTTCAACGTTCATGTATACAATCGTGGCTGGCGCGAGTAAAAATGTCAGAATACCAATCGTTTCATCCGTCGATTCTTCGTTGTTCTCGTTAACACGAAAACCATTTTTCTTACCCGACGTATAGTAGTTTCTGCCTTCGTGCCTTATAAAATACTTATCCGAGGTATCAACACCATTACTACTCTCATAATTGCCTTCATTTTGATAAGCCGGAACAAACTCATCATCTTCCGCCATTACGCTCATCGAGCCACCAACCAATAATAGGCCGACCAAACAGGCTGTCAGTTGCTTAAGTTGTCTGCGCATAATCCTCTCTCCAAACAAGCCAATTAGCGAAATAGTAACACGCGCCTTCACTTGGCTATAAAACATTCAATAAATTAAATCGCTTTGCGCAAGAAAAATAAAGCGCTTTCACATTGAATTACAGGTTTCAGGACTCAGAACGGGTCATAGTTATCATTTCAGCGACCAGAACTAGCCAGTGCTTAACACCAAGCCCCGAGTCCGAGTTCAAATGCGTCTGACATCCAATATTCGCCGTCACGACATGTCGAGCGTTCACGTCGCTAATAGACGCCAATTTTCGCTGCTTTAATTCCTGCGAAATGCCTGACTGTAAAATAGAGTAAGTCCCCGCCGAACCACAGCATAGATGCGCATCTCTCAACACCGAGATATCAACCCCCGCTTGCGTTAGCAAGCCCTCAACAGCCCCTGAAAGTTTTTGCCCATGCTGCAAACTACAGGGCGATTGATAAGCAACTTTGTGCCCCGATTTAACGAGCGCGGTGCTCGATAGCAACGCTGCCAATTCATCCCCATCAATCAACTCGACCGGATCTTTAACCCGCTTTACCAATTCACTCGCTTTTATTAAATAATCAGCATCGTCAGCAAGTATCGAAGCATAGTCTTTCAAAAAAGCACCACAGCCACTCGCATTCGAAACGATAAAAGCAGACGGCTGCTGACTAATTAGCGCATGCCAGCGGTCTATATTCTCACGCATTCTAGAGCGCGCAACGGCCTGTTCATCTAAATGAAACTCGATCGCACCACAGCAACCGCCCGCTAGGGTTTGTACATCAATTGATAGCGCGGAGAAAACAGCGCGCGTCGCAAGGTTGATCTCAGGAGAGATAGCGTCCTGCACGCAACCTTCGTGTAAGAAAACCACTCGCGGCGACAAGCCTGCGCCAACAGTTCGATCTAGCGGCCCTATTTTAACATCCGCTCGCGAAGGGATAGCAGATTTCAAGGCGCTTGGCAGTATCGGCTGAAAAATCCGCCCCAAGCTCAGCAGCAAGCCAAACAGCCTAGGACTTGTTAAAAACCACGCCAATGCTTTTCGTTTGAACCTTGGCAAACCGCGTCGCGGAAGCTTCTCTTCTAATAACTGACGGCCTACGTTCAATAAGCGATGATAATCAACTCCCGATGGACAAGTTGATTCACAAGACTGACAGGTTAGGCAGCGGTCCAAATGCAGTCGCGTTTTCTCACTGACTTCACCGCCCTCCAACATCTGTTTGATCAGATAAATACGCCCCCTAGGGCCATCTAACTCGTTGCCCAATACTTGGTAACTCGGGCATGTTGCATTGCAAAAACCGCAATGCACGCAGCTGCGCAATATTTTCTCCGCGACAACGCCCTCTGGACGCTCTTGATATAAGGGAATCAGGTTCGTTTGCATCGATTTCCAGGCCTATCACTAAAACGATTCATGCAGCGCTCCTACGTTAAAAACACCATTGGGGTCGTATGCACTCTTCAAACGTTGATGAATCAGCAGTATCGATCCATTCATATCGCCTAGAGCGACACTCCCCCTAGCCGAGCCAGCAACATTTAGATCAGATTCGTTAGTACAAGAGTAACTGCAAAAACTCCCTCCATGCTGCGTTACCAGCTGTCGCAAAAAATCAGTTTGCTCCGCTCTAACCCAGTACTGCGCACCGGCCCAATCCATGAGATAACTTACTGAGTGCGATTCGAGAACCGATGCCAAATCGGTAAGTGGCGGCACAGATAGACGCCACAACGGCAAGTCTCCTTCGAAAAATGGCAAGGAATGATTGCGTAGCCCTGCCCAAAAGTCGCCATTATTTTTAATACCTGTACAACGAGTCAAATCATTACGCGAGGCAAACAAAGAACAACTGTCCAAGCCACCCTCTAAACGTAAATAGGCGCGAGATCCATCATGCGCAAGGCCTGAAATGGGATTCATTGAACGCTGCCATCCAGCGTAACGATCCAGTAATTCCGTCGTAGAACACGCCCAAGAATAACAACTAACCCCTTGAGGCAAGGGCTGCACTTTCAAAGAGACTTGAGTGATTAAACCGAGACACCCCATGGCTCCTACCATGAGTCGCGATACATCGTAGCCCGCTACATTTTTCATGACTTGGCCGCCAAACCTAAGATACTCGCCACGTCCGCTGATCAAGTGCAAACCTAAGACCGAATCTCTGACGCCACCAGACCACGGCCGTCTTGGCCCGGCTAAGCCGCTCGCGATCATTCCGCCAACAGTTCCTTTATTCTCCGGACTCTGACCAGCATAAAGCGGCGGCTCAAAACTCAAACGCTGGCCAGATTCTGCAAGTAAAGCTTCAAGCGCCACTATGCTCACGCCCGCCTGAACTGTGACGACCAACTCAGAAGGATCATACTCAACAACCTGATTCAAGGCCTTAGTTGATAGCAAATCGCCTTTTTCAGGTTTCCAAATAGCGCTCTTTGTTGCATGCCCCTCAATCACATAAGAGCTTCCTAGCTCTGTCGCTTGCTTTACTTGCTCGATGAGTTTTTCTATCGGAGGTGTCAATTTAGTGCTCACTAAAATCGCTCCAATTCAGGGAACGGTAACTGTCCATCGTGCACATGCATCGCACCAAACTCGGCACAGCGCGCTAACGTTGGAATATTCTTATTTGGGTTCAAGATACCTTGCGGGTCGAACGCTTTTTTCGTTGCTAAGAACTGCTCTAGCTCTGAGCCCTCAAACTGAATACACATTTGGTTTATCTTCTCGCGCCCAACGCCATGCTCACCCGTAATACAGCCTCCCAATTGAACACACAAGGCCAAAATTTCGCCACCCAATGCTTCTGCCTTATTTAACTGCTCAGGAATATTCGCATCAAAAAGTATCAGTGGATGTAAGTTACCATCGCCCGCATGAAACACATTGGCGACCGCAAGATCGTACTTTTCAGACAACGCAGCAATACCCTTTAACACCGAGGGCAATTGTCGCTTAGGAATGGTTCCATCCATACAGTAATAGTCGGGCGCCAATCGCCCTACCGCAGGAAATGCACTTTTGCGGCCCAGCCAAAATTTTCGCTGTTCTTCCGGAGTGCGAGCCATTCGAATTTCAGTAGCGCCCTCTTCGGTCAATATTGCACGCAAAGGAGCATCAAGACTTTCAACGTCGGAGGTTTCTCCATCCATTTCACAAATCAAGACCGCTTGCGCGTCGCGTGGGTAACCAGCGTGAGCAAAATCTTCCGCCGCTTGAATGGCCAACTTGTCCATCATCTCCATTCCTGCGGGGATAATCCCTTTTCCAATGACGGCTCCCACCGCACGACCTGCTTTTTCAACATCATCAAAACTGACTAAGTACGTTCTGCATAGTTCGGGTTTTGGTAATAATTTAACCGTTACTTCTGTCACTAAGGCCAGCATACCTTCTGACCCATGCAGCAAGGCCAATAGGTCAAAACCAGGATTATCTAGGCAGTCTCCCCCGACTTGGACCAAAGACCCGTCTGCCAAAATGCACTCTACGCCTAAAACATTATTAACGGTCAATCCGTACTTTAAGCAATGAACGCCTCCGGCATTTTCTGCAACATTGCCCCCGATACTGCAAGCTATCTGGGACGAAGGGTCTGGCGCATAATAGAGTCCCAAATTTTGGACCGCTTCTGAAATAGCGAGATTTCGCACACCCGGTTGAACTTTGGCAGTCATGCGCCGCTCATCGATATTTAAGATTTGATTCATTCGAGTCAACGACACCATCACGCCGCCATCAATCGCCATCGCACCACCAGACAAACCGGTACCCGCACCGCGCGGAACAATCGGCACTTTATTTTCAGCACAACACTTAACGAGCACGATCAATTGCTCTTTCGTGTCAGGCAATATGACGAGCTGAGGCTGGGAGCGATAAGCAGATAAACCATCACACTCGAAAGGCTTAAGCTCTTCATCGGCAGAAAGAATGCAATGCGCCGGTAGACGCTTCTCGAACAAGGCCAATAGCTCGTGCCGCTGCCAACCAGACAAGGGGCCATCAATACGTTCATCATGCGCAATCGTCATGTCTTAGGCGCCTTTATTACCGATTTAATGTTGAGTCCTAACAGCATAATGATGACAAAATAACTGCCTATCCCTGTCGCCACCAATACCGACAAATTAGCAACGCGCTGCCCAAGGCCCATCACAAACCATTGCTCGGTCGCACTATTTAGATACTGAACCAGAAAAATCATCGCCACACTCGCCAATGCAACGCGCAGTAGAAATAGCCCCCAGCCGCTGGTTCTCTGATAAACCTCTGCCTTTGAAAGACCTCTCAACAATAAATAAGCGTTGAGCCAAGAAGATAAAGCTGTCGCCAAGGCGAGCCCAGTATGCTGAAGCGGAAAAATAAGCGCTAAATTAAGTGCCATATTTACAACCATCGCGATAATGCCAATCTTGACAGGCGTTTTCATATCTTGGCGCGAGAAGTAACCTGTCGCGAGTACCTTAATGAACATAAACGCTAGCAACCCTAACGCATAGGCCCTTAAGCTTTCTGCAGACATAAACACATCGTGCTCGGTCATTGCTCCATAGTAAAACAGACTAGTAACAAGCGGCTCAGCCAATACAATTAATGCTAGCGCCGCCGGCGCGCCGAGCAATATAACGATGCGCAAGGCCCAGTCGATTGTCAGAGAAAATGCTTCGCTGGTCTGACCTGCATGTCTTTTTGATAACGAGGGCAAAATCACGGTAGCAATAGCAATACCGAAAACGCCCAACGGTAGTTCAGCCAAGCGATCAGAGTAGTAGAGCCACGAAATACTGCCGGTTTCTAAAAACGACGCCAATATCGTATCAAGCAATAGATTTATCTGGCTCACCGAAACGCCAAACAAGGCCGGTAACATTAGACGTCCAATGCGCTTCACGCCTTCGTGGCTATAGTCGAGACTGGGGCGCGGCAGTAAACCCATTTTCAACAAGAAAGGCAGCTGAAAGAACATTTGTAATGCTCCTGCGATCAGCACCCCATAAGCTAAACCAACAATAGGTTGATCAAACATCGGCGCCAAAAAAATAGCCGAGCAGATCAGTACGATATTAAGCAAAACAGGCGTAAACGCCGGCACTGCAAAATAGCCGTAACTATTCAAAATAGAACCCGCGAACGCGGTCATCGAAATGAGCATTAAATAAGGGAAGGTGATACGAAGCATTTCGCTTGCCAAGGCGTACTTCGCTGGCTCGTCGATAAACCCTGGGGCAAATAGCGCAGTTAACCAAGGCGCACCAGCCATGGCGAGCAAAGTGACCACCAGCAGCACAAACCCTAAACAACCCGCGACCACATTAGCGAGCTGCCTTACATCGTCCACGCTACGCTGTGTTTTATACTCTGAAAAAACAGGCACGAAAGCCTGAGAAAATGCACCCTCAGCAAACAGGCGACGAAAAAAATTTGGGATTTTGAAGGCAACAAAAAATGCGTCGGCACCCGCGCTGGCACCAAAAAAGTTTGCAACAACCACGTCCCTCACTAAGCCGAGAACCCTAGACAGTAAGGTCATCACCCCAACGGTACCGGTAGACTTCAGCAAACTACTACTTTTGCTCTCTAGTATCACCTTGGGTTTTGGTGGCTCAGGCGCTTGTTGAAGAGGCGCATTTGGCTTCGTCATTCAGACTTATTCCGAAAAAGACTGAAGCATACTAAGTTGTCTTCTAATTGCAAACGCGGCTCGCGTATCTTTAGTCTTTCACTATGCTTATTAAAAAACCAAGCTGGAGCTAATCCGAAATGGAAGAAAAAGACATTAATCGCTTAATACTGCAATTCGAACAACTATTGCGCGAGTCGAACCGAGAGCACATCAATGCCCGAATTGAAGAACTCAACATCGACGGACTAAAGCCGCTAGTTGACTTGGTTGCTCGCAGCAGGGCCACGTACTTGGAGCACCTGTACAAGATGTGTCAAAAATATGAAGGTTCTGAAAATTTCCCTGACAAGGAAGAACTGCAACGTTTGCGGGCCTACCGAAATCGCTTTATCGAACTCGCAGACGGCGCTAAAAGCTTCGAGATTTCTATCCAGCGCGGCTATGTCGACCTTAAATTAGATCAAGATTAGTACTGACCGATCACTAACGCACTTTGCTCTTGGTCAATATAAAACTTTAGCCGACCAAGGACGCTCATGCCTAACAAACCATCATAGGCAAAGTCCGTTAGTGGCGTGGTCACCATATCGACGTTCGAAAATAGACGCCCACCTAAGTTAACAGAGGGAGCCGTTAACCTTTGCGCATCTAATAAACCGTTCGCAGTCTTCATGGTTACTGGCTCTTGGTCCAGCTGACTAAGCGCCAAACGGTTCAACTCAGATTCTTTTATGACGCTCAGGCTAGCTCCCGTATCGATTAGCATTCGAGCACGCTCTCCAGACTCGAACTCTAGTTCAACAATAAAGTGATTACCAACACGCTCCAGCGGAATACTTTGAGAGTCGGACAATTCAAAATTTCGTCGTTCATTAAGAGCACTTTCCAAACGCTCTACCTCTCCAACATAAAGCACATCATTTCGCGCGCTCACTAGCTGCGACTCAGCTTGATCATAGCGCTTGGTTTCTATCAACCAATGAACAAATCTAAGAACATAGGGGATATGGCTAGGTTGCACACTCACTAACCAAGCATACATATCCGTTAGACTTTGCCACTGTGATGCTTGGCTGAAAATATCATCAATGTCGGCGACCACATTTGCCATATAGAGCTCATGTTCCCGCTCATCGTTGTAGGCACCTTGCTCAAGTAAGTCATTCAATAAAAATAGCGCTTCATCAAAGCGCTCTAACTCGATCAAGCCCTTAATCAATATCTCTAACTGAGGAGGAGTCAAACCGTAAACCAGTTCGTTGCCTTGATAGGCATCCAACAAGCCCTGATACTCACCAGCCCTTAGTAATTGCAACTCAGGGCTAAGAATCTCATCACCCCCCGGCGCAGCGCTCGACAACGTACTCCCTTCAGAAAACACATTCGACTCACTCAAGCGCTTAATTCGCTGCTCACTTTTGACCAGCTGCATAGCCTTAGCCGCACTATCATCTGCCTGAGAGGCCAGCCAAAACTGTTGCGCAAGCCACCCAAATAGCGCGCCTACTAACACCGCTAAAGAATATCCCCAGCCTTTCATAGTTTGCTCATCCGTTCAGCCATACTCTTAGGCACCCTTGCCTGATAAGTTAGGCTGTAATAGAGTTCGAGCACTGAGTATAAGCCAGTATTCAAACATTGTTCGCCCACTCAGCCACCAAAACTAAAATAACACCAGCCCGACCGAGACCTCCATGACTGAATATCTCAGAACACCAGATAGCTGCTTTGACAAGCTCCCCAATTATGCCTTCACGCCAAACTATTTAGATGTTGGGGGCCCACGTATGCACTATGTAGACGAAGGCCCGGCAAGCGCTGACCCGATACTCATGCTGCACGGCGAGCCTACGTGGTCTTATCTTTACCGGCACATGATTCCGATTTGCAGCGCAGCGGGGCACCGCGTGATTGCGCCAGACTTAATCGGTTTCGGAAAGTCGGACAAACCCTCAAAAATCGAAGACTATAGCTATCAAACTCACCTCGACTGGCTACTAAAACTTATTGAGCACTTAGACCTAAAAAACATCACTTTAGTCTGCCAAGATTGGGGTTCATTGCTTGGGTTGCGCCTAGCAGCCGAACACGAGGCGCGCTTTAAAGCGATCGTGGTTGGCAATGGGATGCTGCCAACAGGTGAAGAAAAAATACCCAAGGCATTCAAACTATGGAAAGCCTTCGCGCTAAATAGCCCTTGGTTTCCAATCTCTAAAATTATCGAATTCGGTAGCTTTAAAAGCCTAAGTAAGGACGAACGCAGAGCCTATGACGCTCCATTTCCAAGTAAAGCGTTTAAAGCGGGATCTAGAGCCTTCCCTGCACTCGTACCAACAACGCCAAACAATGTCGCGAGCGCCGCGAACAAGCAAGCCTGGACTATTCTCGAACAATGGCAAAAACCCTTCCTCACTACGTTTAGCAATGGCGACCCCATTACAAAAGGCGGTGATCACTACATGCAGTCTAAAGTACCTGGAGCCCAAGGCATGCCGCACGTCACCCTCAAAGGGGGGCATTTCTTGCAGGAAGACTCAGGGACTGAGTTTGCAATGGCGGTTAATCAACTATTGGACGACATGCCTGAAAAGCAATCAACTAAGCTTAAAGCCGTGCCGTAAGACAAATTTTACGCATAAAAAAACCCGGCATTAGAGCCGGGTCAAAATAATACTTCGAATGCAATCCTGAAAACTGTTCATCGAGAAAAAGCGGGCCTGAATCGCTTTCCCTCATCTGATGATTGAATAATAAGCGCTGTGATGCGCTTTGTATGTTGCAGATATTTTATAATCTGTAACATTTTATTATCGCGTTAAGCGTTCTAGCGTCAGAAAAATCAGCTAGCTAATACCTAACAATGCGAAAGCTCATATGTAAGGGTCAAATCCAAGACAAAAAAAACCCGACTAAAGAGTCGGGAAAAAAATACTTCGAACGCAATCCTGAAAACTGTTCATCGAGAAAAAGCGGGCCTGAATCGCTCTCCCTCATCTGATGATTGAATAATAAGCGCTGTGATGCGCTTTGTATGTTGCAGATATTTTATAATCTGTAACATTTTATTATTTAGGCTCTCCATATAAACACAAACTAAGGCTAACGATTATGATCACTCACTTATTACGCTCCTTATTCTTCTTCACATGCTTGGCCCTATCCGCGGCGACAATAGCTGCCGAGCCACTTAACACAGATACCGTTAACCGCTGGGTCGAATCTCAAAAGGCATTCACTGCCTGGGGAGAGGAGCACCAATCCGAGTTAAGGGAGTATGAGGAAACAAACGAGGGCCCAGAAAACCCTCTTTCACTGTCTGTCGATGACATGCTCCGCCCCCTAAACGAGTCAGGCCTAGGACAATCAGCCTCAGCAGTGGTTAAGCGATTCGGCTTCGTTTCTCTGGAGTCTTGGGCTGACACGACACTTAGAATCACGCGAGCCGCCGCCGCCATTCAAGTTGAATCTCAGCAAGGAAGCCTCGACACATCAAAACTTGAAGCTTTAAAGGAGTCAGGAAAGCTCTCTAAACAACAGCAAGCCGTTGTATCAAGTGCCATTCGGCAAAACAACTCAATGCTTAACTATCTAAAAAACCAAGTAAGCAAAGAAGATAAAGATGCGGTCAAACCGCACCTTAAAAAACTCCAGACGCTATTTGAAACGTATTGAGCTCACCAACCGAGATACGCTGTCACTCGCAAAACTGCAAACCGATCCAGGCCAAGATCGTGCAGCACGATGTATTACAAACAAAAGGCTTGAATACCTAGCAGAGACGAGAAAGTATTCACAAAATCAAAATTAGAGCTTATACTCTAATTTTGATTCATTCGATTGTGAGAGATTATTCGTATGCTTTTCCCTATTAAAGTCCAATACTACAAAGGCCTAGCTAAGGCCTTGAAAGTTGCCGCTGCTGTTATCCCTATGCCTAAACCAACGCTATTCAGCGGAGCAGACTCTTCCTTAGAAATGTGCGACGCGATCTCTCAACTAGGCATAAAAAAACTACTCATTGTGACCGACGAGGTGCTGGTTAGTATCGGACTGCTCGATAGCATTACGGAAAGACTGAGCAATGCCGGCGTTAAGTTTGTTATCTACGACAAAATTCTACCCGACCCAACCTATACCCAAGTCGAAAACGGCCTTAAAGTACTTCGCAAAAACAACTGCGAAGCTGTATTGGCAATTGGCGGTGGGTCTCCTATTGACGCCAGCAAGGCCATTGCTGCGTTAGCGACAAATAATAAACCCATTAAGAAAATGGCTGGCCTATTTAAGCTTCGTCGCGCACCACTGCCGTTTTTTGCGATTCCAACCACCGCAGGCACCGGCTCTGAGGTAACGATTGTATCGGTACTATCAGACCCTATATCTCATCAGAAAACGCCAATCATTGACCCTAAACTAGTTCCGATGATGGCCGCACTTGACGGCAAGCTTATGCGAGGCCTGCCGGCTTCAGTGACAGCAGCAACCGGAATGGATGCCCTCACCCATGCCATTGAATCTTACATATCTGTTAATGCGACAACAGACACCGAAGCTTATAGCCTGGCAGCGACCAAGCTCATCATGCAAAACCTCGAAACCGCCGTCAAAGATGGCAATAACATAGTGGCGAGACAAAACATGGCGATGGCGTCTTACTACGCAGGACTCGCCTTTACAAAAGCGAGCGTTGGTTATGTGCACGCTATCGCGCATAATTTCGGCGCACTTTATCAAACACCTCATGGGCTCGCGAACTCGATCGTATTGCCACATGTGCTCGACTATTCAAAAGACGAAATTACTGGACGCCTCGCCGATCTAGCCGTCGCATCAGGCTTAAAAACCGGATCTGAAAGCAAACAACAGCTGGCGAACAAGTTCATCAAGAAAATCAGAACGATGCTCGTTGAATTTAATATCCCAAGCCAGCTGGATGCGCTGAAAGCAGAAGATATTCCGAAGATTGCAAAACTTGCTTTGGAAGAAGCTCATATGAACTACCCAGTGCCGAAATATATGAACCAAAGGACCTGCGAATCTCTAATATTGAAGATGGCGGCCTAAAACACATCCGATGACGCGGTTGCTATTGACATAGCCGACCTAAAGCGGCATAGTCTCGCGTCATTTTTATGCGGCTCGCAATATTTTGTTTGACGAGCTGTGATTTAGAAACAATCGGAACTTAGGAGCAATACGGTGGCAAACTCCCCATCTTCGAAAAAACGCGCGCGTCAACAAGAAAAACGCCGCCAGCACAATGCAGGCCAACGTTCAATGGTCCGCACATACATCAAAAAAGTTGATGCTCAAATTGAGAGCGGAAACTATGATGACGCTCAAGCAGCATTCTTGACTGCAGTCCCTATGATCGACAGCATGGTCAACAAAGGGATCTACCCGAAGAACAAAGCTGCTCGCACAAAGAGCCGCATGAACGCTCGCGTTAAAGCCCTAAAAGCTTAATTCGAAGTTCTAAGAAATAAAAAAGCCGACAACCCTAAAAGCTGTCGGCTTTTTTGTGTCTGCCACAACCAGGCGACTACACAAAGCTGATCAACAAAAATACCCTTAAGTTAGTACCAAGTTGTCCCGGTGTACCAACTCCTCTTCATGCGAGAAACCCAGAATAGTCAAAATTTCATCACTGCTGCGCCCAATTATTTTTTGCGCATCAAGCGAATCATAGTTCACCAACCCTCTTGCTATCTCTCGCCCAGCACAATTCAAAAACTCAACCATTTCACCACGACGAAAATCACCCGAGACTGACACAACGCCAATCGGAAGAAGACTCTTACCTCCACGCTGCAAAACAGCAACAGCGCCATCGTCCAGCACAAGCTTCCCTCGAGTCTGCAGATGGCCGGCGAGCCACTGTTTTCTGGCCATTTGACGCGACGTGTCTGCATACAGGAGCGTTCCAACATTTTCGCCAGCGCGAAGCCTAGTTAGCACACTATCGATTCGACCGCCCGCAATGACCGTAAAAGCACCAGAGCGACTAGCCAGCCTAGCCGCACGTACTTTTGTCACCATACCTCCTCGACCCAGACTACCTGAGCGAGCACCCGCCATCGCATCCAAGCCGTCGTCGACAGCCGAAACCTCTGACAACAACTTAGCTTCAGGATTGTTACGCGGGTCGCCATCGAACATCCCATCCTGATCGGTCAAAATAACCAAACCATCAGCATCAACTAAATTAGCGACAAGCGCACCCAAGGTATCATTGTCACCAAAGCAAATTTCGTCGGTCGCAACGGTGTCGTTTTCATTAATAATAGGGATTGCTCCGAACCCAATCAGAGTATTAATGGTACTGCGGGCATTCAGGTAACGCTTCCGGTCAGAAAGATCATCGTGCGTGAGTAACACTTGTGCCGTATTTAAGCCATGAGACTGAAAGCAGGTCTCGTAAGCCTGAACCAGGCCCATTTGCCCAACGGCAGCTGCAGCTTGCAATTCATTCAAGTGCTTAGGCCTTTGCGTCAAGCCTAAACGCGTCATCCCTTCGGCAACAGAGCCAGAAGAAACCAACACCAGCTCTAGACCCTCGGCCCTCAGAGTCGCCAATTGAGCAACCCAACCAGCAATCAGATCACGCGCTAAACCTTTACCATCATCTGTCAGCAAAGCACTGCCTATCTTTACGACCCAGCGCTTTGATTGCGCAAGAGATTGTCGCCGCTTACTCATACAACTCAACCTGACCCTTCCGTGTTATTACTGCGCATACTCGACTTCGATATCATCAAAGTCATCATCGTCATCGTCGTCGCCCGCTTTTGCCGCGTCACGCCGAGCCTTTCTATTTGCGTTGTATTCCTCTAGACACAGTCGCGCCTCTTCCTGCATCTGCCGTTTGATATCAGCTTCTTTCTCAGCAAGCTCTTCACTATCCGACTCTGCAACCGCTCTATCCTCAATCCACTGCATGATATCGAGGCAAAGTCGGTCCAATCCGACCTTACTGATGGCGGAGATTTTATACACCGGCACATCCATATTCAGCGCTGACACTAGACCTTCGCACAGCGCATCACGCTCATCTTCAGGAATCATATCCAGCTTATTCAATACCAACCAACGATCTCGAGACGCCAAAGTTGGACTGAACTTTTCTAACTCCGCCACAATTTCTCGCACCGCCTCTTCAGGGTCTTTACCGTCAAAGGGCGCCATATCGACAACATGCAACAACAGGCGCGTTCTAACCAAATGCTTTAGGAAGCGAATCCCCAGCCCTGCGCCGTCTGCTGCGCCCTTAATTAAACCCGGAATATCAGCAACTACGAAGCTTTTATGCTCCTGCACCCTAACGACACCAAGATTTGGCACCAGCGTTGTAAAAGGATAATCAGCCACTTTAGGCTTCGCTGCAGAAATAGAACGAATTAGAGTCGACTTGCCCGCATTCGGTAAACCCAAGAGCCCGACATCGGCCAACACCTGCAATTCAAGGCGAATATTTCGCGCCTCACCATCACTACCTTTCGTCGTTTGTCGCGGCGCGCGGTTTGTACTCGATTTAAAGCGAGTATTACCTAATCCGTGAAAACCTCCCTGGGAGACCACAAGAGTCTGCCCAACAGACGTTAAATCCCCAAGAACCTCCTCCGTATCAATATCAAAAATGCTCGTACCAACAGGCACCAATAACGTAAGGTCTTCACCTTTAGCGCCAGTACAATTCCGCCCACTCCCCGTCTCACCAGAGCGCGCCTTGTAGTGCCGCTGATATCGATAGTCGATCAGGGTATTGATAGAGTCGTTCGCTTCGAGAATAATCGAACCGCCATCGCCACCGTCTCCACCATCAGGCCCACCCCTCGGAATGTATTTTTCCCGACGAAAACTTAGGCAACCATTGCCACCCTTTCCAGCTTCGACAGCAATCGTGGCTTCATCTACAAATTTCATTTATCAAATCCGGTTTTTCTACGCTGATACGCAGAGTATAGAGCTAACAACCCAATGTTCGCAGCAAAAAAAAAGCCCCGCAATACGGAGCTTTTTTCGCAAATTTCAATATGGAGAAGCTTATTCCGCCGCTTCAATTACCACATATTTGCGATTCAACGGACCTTTTGTGACGAACTTAACTACGCCGTGAGCCGTTGCAAATAGAGTATGGTCCTTACCACAACCTACGTTTTCACCTGCATGGAAACGCGTTCCACGCTGACGAACCAAAATATTTCCAGCTGTCACAGTTTCACCACCAAAACGCTTAACACCTAATCGTTTCGACTCCGAATCGCGACCGTTACGGGTACTACCACCCGCTTTCTTGTGAGCCATTATCCTACTCCTCTAATTTTTTAAACATATCCGCCAACAAGCGAACAGCAATTAACCTTTAATTCCAGTGATCTTCACTTCAGTGAACCACTGACGATGACCCATTTGTTTCATGTGGTGCTTACGACGCTTGAACTTAAGAATCTTAACTTTCTTATGTCGACCATGACTAACTACCTCAGCAGTTACCTTGGCACCCTTAACAGATGGCTCACCTACTTTCACATCATCGCCGTTCACGACGAGCAACACTTTATCAAAATCTATTTTAGCGCCAGTTTCTAACTCGATTTTCTCAAGCTTAAGTACTTCGCCTTCGGTGACACGGTGCTGCTTACCACCGCTTACAATAACTGCGTACATTCTGTGTTTCTCCACAAACTAATAGACTACTCGAGGCCGCTTTAAGCGCTTATCTCTGCGTTACTTAATTACTTCGGACTAGTAAATACCTAGCTAGAAGCGCCTGTTTCTATAGGAAGCTCTTCGGCAACCCTATTACAGGGAACGTCAATGTCCTCGAGGGCGCGTGATTCTATGCGATCAAGTATTTAAATGCAAGAACATACGAAAGCTAGCTCTTTCCTTGACACCATCGCACACGACTCATACGATTCGTCTTTCATTATACATGCCTCCTACCCGCATATTTATTAGCCGATTATAGAATTACGAACCCCTAAAAATGCAGATACAAGACATTTACCACGTTGTCGAAAAAGATTTTGAGCAAGCAAACCAACTAATTACCTCACAGCTTTCGTCAGACGTCCCACTCGTCGAGAAAATAGCTGAGTATATTATCGAAAGTGGTGGCAAGCGCTTGCGCCCTCTATTGGTGCTTTTGGTGTGCGGCGCACTTGGGTATAGAGGTCAGCAACATGTCAAGCTAGCCACGGTCATTGAGTTTCTTCATACCGCAACATTACTGCACGATGACGTTGTCGATACGTCTGACTTGCGCAGAGGACGATCAACCGCGAATGCCAAGTGGGGCAATGCGCCTAGCGTTTTAGTGGGTGATTTTTTGTATGCGCGCGCATTTCAAATGATGGTGGAGCTAAAAAGCCTAGACATCATGCACACTCTCGCAGAGGCAACAAAGGTCATTGCAGAAGGCGAGGTTTTTCAACTCACTAACTGCAAAAACCCCGACATCACTGAAGAGAACTATTTCAACGTTATTCGCAACAAAACAGCCATGCTATTTGAAGCCGCCGCAAGCTCGGCCGCTAATCTGAGCGACGCCGACAAAAAGACGCACGCCGCACTCACCGAATACGGCCTTCAACTTGGGCTTGCATTCCAGCTAGTCGATGACATGCTCGACTACACTGGAAACGCAGAAACAATGGGTAAGAATGTCGGCGACGATCTTGCGGAAGGAAAGCCAACACTCCCCTTAATTCAAGCAATGAAAACCGCCAGTGAAACAGACCGCAAACTTATCCGAAAAGCTATTCGCTCGGGTGAAACTGCTAAGCTAGATCAAATCTGCCAGATCGTGAAAGCATGCGGCGCTCTAGATTACACTCAGGAGGCGGCGTTACGCTGCCAACGAGCCGCACTCACCAGCCTAAACGTTGTACCTGACTCTGAGTACAAAAAAGCGCTTATCGGACTCGCCAATCTAGCAGTATCTAGAGACAAATAGGCTGGCGAGTACTGGGTTCTCGGCATATACTGAGGCTCTGCTCAACTTTGTAGTACGAATAACCTTTGAGCACTACTTCTATTTGGGTACCGTAGCTCTTTTTGGCTGCGCCAAATTGCTTGAAACAACGCTAAGAGATACCCGCAAGAGTTTTTATGGAATCGCTTTCAGAGCTAGATGCTTCGTTTTTGTACTTAGAGTCAGACAGAGCCCCACTTAACGTTGGCGGCGCATTTGTATTTAAGAAAAAGAGCCCTCGGTCTCGGTTCAACTTTAATCGATTTCGAGAAATACTCTATAGCAAGCTAGGCAATGAACGCTTATTTAGACATCGCGTACTTGAGTCGTCGCTCAACTTAGAGCTCCCTACTTGGGCTGAAGACCCGCATTTTGATATCGACAACCACATTCACTACCTATCGCTATCAGACCTTCCTGGGCAATCAAGCCTAAACGAACTAACCGCAACAATACTAAGCAAACCGCTGGACCGTGATAAGCCCTTATGGAACGTCACCTACGTAGAAGGCTTAGAAAAGCAATCGCCATACAGCAAGCAGCACTTTGCGCTGATCATTAACATTCATATCTCTGCCGTTGACGGGAATACCGGCGACGACATTCTAAGTCAGCTATTAAAACTGGCGCCTGAGGTTCATGAACTTCCGGACGAAGAGAACTGGCAACCAAACCCTTTACCAAAGTCAACTAACTGGCTTGACGAGGCGTACAGCAACGCGTTTAGTATTCCGAAGAAACTAGCTCACATCGCTAAAGACACGGCAGCTTCAGCATTCTATGGGGTTCTAGCTGAGCGCTTAAAAGGCCTAAACCTGCCCGATGCATTGCTGAAAGTGGCAAAAACTCCAGTCAATCAGTCGGTATCGAATAAAAGAGCCGTCGACACCTTAGTTATCCCGGCATCACAGATACGAACGATCAGGCAGAATTTAAATGATGTGACAACGAATGATGTCATCATGGGAATATGCGCAGAAGCGATATGTCATTACCTGAGCGACAATAGTAAAACCCTTCCGAAAATACCTTTGATTGCGATGTCTCCCATTGCCGTTCGCTCTACGAGCTTAGAAGTAAAGTCCGGCAACCAGCTGGCCGCTAGCTTATTCTCGCTCGTCACAACGGAAAAAGACCCGATCCAGCGCATTCGTCGAATTCACGAGTCCGCACAATCATCCAGCCACTATGACGCAGCGATCTCAGCGGCGCGCCTGACAGAGCTCATACCGTCATGCATGGCCGCCCTGTCAGCGAGAGTTTACTCCGAGTTCTTACTCGCGCAGAAACACAAACCCATGTTTAACCTTCCGATCACAAACATTCCAGGTCCGCAGTTCCCGCTATATATGGAAGACAACGAGCTCATCAGTCATACCTGCGCCAGCCCGCTTTTCGACGGACTTGGTATCGGCATTACGATTGTCAGCTATAACGGGCAATATACCCTTACGACCACCTATTGCCCTGAACTCGTCAAGACGACAGAGTCGTTTAGCCATTACTTGGAAAAAGCGCTAAAAACCATTGATGAAGGCCAGCTAACAGCTAGCAGCGAAACCAACCTTAAGCCAGCGCCTCAAACAGGTCTAATCGAAGACGCAGTCGGCTTAGTGAACAACCTCTTTTCCAATAAAGAAAAGGCCGACCAATAACGGGTCAGCCTCTTGTTTTAGCCTATCTGATTGCGCCCCCCTTTATTTAACTCATAGAGTGACTGGGCTCCGTTACTGAAAGGCCCATTTAAGAAAGTCTTTTTTATCTTCCGCAGATAGGTCTGCCCAGAGTATTTTTATTGCATCAACAGCAGGTAGACCCGAACCGGGCGAAACAACCGCCCCCACCCCTGCTGCCGCAACGGCTTCTGGCGCTTCAACTTTTTGAATCGCTGGGTCACCAGAGCTCGCTAATACCCAACCTTTTTGATTCACCACATCCGCCTCAAAATTCGAGGCTAAGCGTTCCGCTTCTCTAATATTAGAAGCCTCTGCATAGCGAAACGACAACCGGTCGCCCGCCTTGACATCGATAGTCACCTCGCGAGGAACAGACTCTACCGCCTTTGAGCGCGGACTGTCTTCGCTAACCCTAGCGACACTCCAGACGCTTTCATACTGAAATAGCACAACGTGCTTACCTGGCTTTAATCCATAATCAACGGAGATACCGCTCAACAAATAGTCAGGCACTTTTTCTCCATTCACAGACAACAAAGAAACATTCTCGCCCGCCGTGAGCGAAGCAAGTTGTGCTTTAGGCAAGGTATCACCTGAGTACGTTTTCACTAATTTTCCACTCGAACATGCGCTTAACAGCAGCAGACACACCAAAAGAACTACTCGACGAGAAAAACCCATAACTACCTCTATTCAAAAAAGTTGCCGACATTCTGACGAGACTTACCATCGCTTTCAATAGCAAGCTGCCAGCTTAGCCAAAATTGTCGAATATCAACGCACATTCGACAAATGCTTAACGAGAGTGTTGATAAATGTGAATTTTGATATACATTTGATTGGGAAGGCTAATAATCAACCAAACAAAAACAATAGAGGTGATAATTATGCACGCGGCAAACCATAGAACTGGAGAGCTCGGCGATATACCATTTCGCTCAGACCGTTTCTTCTGTGTGGGCAATCAATGGTACTTTTCGACTCGCGAAGGCTTTGATAGCGGACCTTACGCAGACAAGCAAAGAGCATCTCAAAGTTTGCAACGCTTCCTTCATGTCGTTGAGAAGCTGCCCAGCATTCACTGAAAGCGGCTTAAAAAGGCAGTGAGCCATTAATCGTGTAAGCCGTCAGCTGCAAAACAAGCCACGCGTATATACCCGCAAGAACGTCATCAAGCATGATGCCGAAGCCTCCGTGCACGTGACGGTCAACGAGTTTTATTGGTTGAGGTTTCCAGATATCAAAAAGCCGAAACAATAAAAATCCGTAGATTACCCACAACCATCCTTGCGGTGCCGCAAGCATCGTAATCCAAAAACCGACAAACTCATCCCATACAATGCCACCGTGGTCATGCACCCCAAGCGCCTTCGACGCTTTCGAACAGAACCAAACCCCGACCACAAACGCAACGAGCAATAACAGCGCGTATATGTCGAGCGACAAATACTGCATCAACAAATAGATAGGTACCGCCATCAGCGTGCCTGCTGTACCTGGCGCCTTAGGGGAGCAGCCACTGCCAAAACCAAATGCTGCAAAATGAATAGGGTTCAACAGAAAACCCTTAGGCAACTTACTCAAAATGGACGTACCCCCGTTTCAATTGTTTGATATCAAGGCCTTCTGCACCAAGAAGCTCTAAATCCGTGCCGTCAACACTTGCGGCAACATTCCCAATAACCGTTAAGGGTGTCGAAGAGTTTTTCATCAAGTCCGGCATATCACCAGGCTTCACCGTAAACAACAATTCATAGTCATCTCCTGCCCCGAGCGCAAGCTCCGTCGAATGCTTTGGATAAACCTTACTCAGGGCGCTCGAAATGGGCAATGTACGCGCATCTATCGACAGACAAACATCCGATCGCTGAGCAATATGACACGCATCACTCAGCAGGCCATCCGAGATGTCGATGCATGATGAAGCGTTATCCAGCAAGTGCTTACCTAACTCAAGTCTGGGCTGAGGACAATAAAACCGATGTTCCAGCACATATTCACTACTCCCAGCAGTCGCATCAGTATGATTGTCAGAAAGCACTAATTTAAGGCCAGCCCCGGCATCACCCAAAGTACCTGAAACCACAAGTAGGTCGCCGGGCTGAGCGCCGGATCTCATAAGACCTGCATCAACCGGCAACCAGCCATGCACCTGAATCGAGACACTCAAAGGCCCTCTCGTCGTGTCACCGCCAACCAGGGCGACACCATACAGCTCAGACATGCCGGCTAATGCTGCAGCAAAGCCGTTGAGCCACTCGGCATCAGCACTAGGCATTGTAAGCGATAGGGTAAAATGAGAAGGACTTGCTCCCATAGCGGCAAGGTCACTCAAAGCCGAGCCTAACGCTCGTGTTGCGACATGTTTACTCTGCATCCCCGGCGGAAAATGAACACCCTCAACTAGGGTATCAATGGAGCAGCAAAGCTTTGTGTTGAGAGGAGGGACAATAACCGCACAGTCATCACCAGGGCCGACAATGACGCTTTCATCTCGAGGCCCAAGCGCATAAAAATAGCGCTTTATCAGGTCAAACTCCGAAACAGTGGACTCAACCATAGGGCCTACGACAGATGCTTAAGACTTCTTAAAGCGGCTTGTTTCTGCAGAGCGCAGTCGCAAGCTAAGCTTATCCAAAATACTATTAATATATTTGTGGCCATCAGTGCCGCCAAATTGCTTGGCTAGCTCAACCGCTTCATTGAGCACTACTCGATATGGGATATCAACACGGTGCATCAGCTCGTAGGTTCCCATTCTCAGCAGCGAGACCTCAATCGGATCTACATCTGTAATAGCTCGGTCCAGGAACACATCAAACTGCTTATCTAACTCATCTACCATCTTGGGAATCGCGTAGAAAACCTCGCTAAAGTACTCAATATCAACCTTAGCGAAATCATTGTCAGTACGGAACTCCGCTTCGATTTGACTCAAAGACGACTGCGACAACTGCCATTGGTACAGAGCTTGAAGCACCAGCTTTCTAGCTCGTTTGCGTTGTGACGTACTGGGCCCTTTAGGCGCTTGCGTATCGGACACTTAAATACCCGCTCCTTTGAAAAGCTGAAGCATCTCTAACACCGACATTGCAGCCTCAGCGCCCTTATTACCAGCTTTAGTGCCTGAACGCTCAATCGCTTGTTCAATCGAGTCAACGGTCAAAACGCCAAATGCAACCGGCATCGCATACTCAAGAGACAACGACCCAAGCCCCTTGGTGCACTCTCCAGCAACATATTCAAAGTGTGGAGTACCACCGCGAATCACAGCACCTAGTGCCACAATTGCATCGTATTTTTTGCTTTCAGCGATACGTTTAACGGCTAATGGAATCTCGAAGGCACCCGGTACGCGATAGATTTCAATATCGCTTTCTGGGATACCTTGGCGAACCAACGCATCGATCGCACCTTCTAACAAGCTTTCCACTACAAAACTATTGAAACGCCCCACCACCATCGCAAACTTACCGGAGACATTTTTGAAGTCGCCTTCATACGTTTTAATGTTTCTCATACTCTATCGCTCTTAATCAATTAACTGTTGTACTAGCTGAGGCTTTACTTTTCAGCGTACGGAATAAACTCTACGACTTCCAAGTCAAACCCCGAAATAGCGGAAAACTTGACTGGAGGATTGAGAAGACGCATTTTTGTCACGCCAAGATCTCGTAATATCTGCGAACCGGTGCCGACCGTTAGATACGCGCCAGTACCGGTCTGCGCAGTTGCTGGTCGATCAGCATAAAAGTCATCTAGTCGCTCTGCCAAGTCCTGCTCTGCGTATTCACGCAACACCACCAGTACGCCAGCACCTTCTTGCTGAATACGCTCCATGGCGCGATGCGAAGACCAGCTTTCAGAGCCCTCTTTTTTCACGCCCAAGGTATCTCGAAGGATATCGGGAGACTGCACACGTACAACCGGCGAATCGGCTTGTTCGAGATCGCCTTTCACAAAGGCCATATGTGTATTCTGCTGCAAGGTATCTTTATAGGTGATGAGTTTGAAAGGGCCGTACTCTGTATCAATTTCTTTCTCATCTTGGCGCACTACCGTTTGCTCATTCATCGCACGGTAGTGAATCATATCAGCGATTGTGCCGATTTTTAGATTATGTTCCTTGGCAAAAACTTCCAAGTCCGGACGACGTGCCATGGTGCCGTCTTCATTCATAATCTCAACAATGGCCGCCGCCGCTTCAAAGCCTGCCATACGCGCTAAATCGCAACCAGCCTCGGTATGCCCTGCACGGCTCAAAACACCACCTGCTTGCGCTGCTATCGGAAAAACATGACCGGGCTGAACAATATCTCTCGGCTCAGTATTACGACCTACCGCAACACGGATAGTGTGCGCTCGATCTGCTGCAGAAATACCGGTGGTAACGCCTTCTGCCGCCTCAATAGAGGCTGTAAAGTTAGTGCTAAATTGAGCATGATTCGCTTGTACCATTGGGTTGAGACCCAAAAAATCACAACGCTCTCGTGTTAAGGTCAAACAAATTAGACCACGTGCGTTTGTCGCCATAAAGTTAATATCTTCGGGGCGCACCTGTTCTGCCGCCATGACTAAGTCGCCTTCGTTTTCGCGATCTTCATCATCCATCAACACAACCATTTTGCCTTGACGAATATCTTCGACAAGCTCTTCAACAGTATTGAGCTTCATTAAGCCTCCATATAATCGAACACCAAACTAGTGGCGCCCGGTAAAACCATGAGCGTACAAAAAATCTTTATCTAGCGCGCTAGCAGGCTCACTCGGCTTGCTAACACTTCCCGCATTCAATAGCCGCTCTGTATAACGAGCGATCACATCCACTTCCAAATGCAAAGAGGTCCCTACCAAATACTCTGGAATAATCGTGTTGCCTGCTGTGTGCGGCACGATATTTAAACTAAAACCTTCAGGGCGCAGCGCTGTTACCGTTAGGCTAACACCATCCACCGTAATCGAGCCTTTTGCTGCGATGTATTTATGTAACTCAGCAGGCGCATCAATATCATAACGCGTCGAGCGCCCGTCTTTCGTAATTCGAGCAACGTGGCCAACGCCATCGACATGCCCGCTCACCATGTGTCCACCCAATCGCGTCGACAAGGTTAACGCTTTCTCAAGGTTGACTCGCGACCCGACCGTAAAAGCCCCAATATTAGTGTTGCCTAAGGACTCAATCGAGACATCCGCTTCAAAGGCATTGCCCAGCAAACTAACAACGGTAAGGCACACACCGTTTACAGCAATGCTATCGCCTAACTGGACATCGCCAAGGCACAACTGCCCAACATCGATCACCAAACTCAAATCATGTGTTTGACGAACGACTTTATCGATTCGCCCAATTGCTTCGATAATGCCTGTAAACATGAATACCTAGCTACAATTTTGTTGAGGCACGCACTCGCGCACTAGTCATCCCGGTCATCGCGCGGGAACATATGTCAATCTAAGGTCATCACCGACCATTCGAGTCTCTGTCAACTTTAGACCATGGGCTTCATTCATGCTATCCAAGCCCAAGTCAAACAAAGGCCTTGCTCGACTTCCCATTAATTTCGGCGCCATATACACCACCAACTCATCCCAGCATTGCTGTGCAATAAATGCACCGGTCATTACCGCACCGGCCTCAACGAGTACTTCATTACACTCATGCTTTGCCAGCACTAGCATTACGTCATCAAGACACGGCATGTCGCCATCAAAACTCAATGGAATCGATTCGACCCAAGCCGGCATCTTCTTGTCGGCAACGCCGCAGAAGTGCAGCACTTTTGCCGAATCGTTAAAAAACTGTTCATCCCCAGATAACTTGCCACGCCAATCGAATACCGCCCTGATTGGCTGCCGTAAAATTCCGTCGTTCGACCTTAACTCAGAATCTCTGACCGTCATTGCTGGGTTATCGCTTAACACGGTGCCGGAGCCGGTTAAAACAACTGAGCTACGTGCTCGTAAGCGCTGCACGTCCGCCCTGGCATGCGGTCCCGTAATCCACTGGCTTTCACCGGAGGCCATTGCTGTTCGACCGTCCAAGCTCATCGCCATTTTAATCCGGACAAAAGGTCGCCCTGAAGACATCCGTTTGATGAACCCTGGATTAAGCGCGTTAGCCTGCTCGGACAACAATCCGACCCGAACGCTTATATTTGCATCAACTAATCGCCGAACACCATTACCGGCCACCAAAGGGTTCGGGTCTTTCATCCCAATCACAACGCCTGCAACGCCTGCCTTAATCAATGCGTCTGCGCACGGGCCAGTTCTACCTTGATGACTACAAGGCTCTAGCGTGACATAAGCTGTCGCTCCCTGAGACCGTAAGCCCGCCTCAGCCAGCGCATTGACCTCTGCGTGAGCCTGACCTGCCCGGACATGCCAGCCCTTACCAACAATTTCGCCCCCAGCAACCAATACGCAACCGACACGTGGGTTTGGATCGGAACTGTAGAGACCATTGGCGGCCAAACGCAGCGCCTCTGCCATATATTTGCAGTCTTGCTCCGTCCACTCTTGAGCAGAGTCATCACACCGCATCATTCATTCCTCGTCGAACCCAACACTGACACGCAACGAGCGTTTCACTGCTTGCCGTCGCCGCCGATCGAACCATCATCAACACGCTCGCCTTCGCGCGATAAACGTTCAACCTCTTCTTTAAACTCATTAATATCTTGGAAGCTACGATAAACCGACGCAAACCTAACGTAAGCAACATCATCCAAGCTTCTCAACTCTTGCATCACGGCTTCGCCGACCATCAACGAGGTAACTTCTCTTTCGCCCGTCGAACGCAAACGATACTTGATGTTGTTAATCGATTTCTCTATCGCCTCAATACTCACTGGACGCTTTTCCAAGGCACGAGAAAAACCACGATTAAGCTTGTCTTCATCGAAAGGCTGACGCGTTCCATCTTGCTTGACCACACGAGGCATCAATAGCTCCGCTGTTTCAAACGTCGTAAAACGCTCTTTACACGACACGCACTCGCGACGTCGGCGGACTTGATCTCCCTCAGAGACCAGCCGCGAGTCGATTACCTTCGTATCATTTGCCTTACAAAACGGGCAGTGCATCACTCAACCTCGGTGCTTTGTCACGAATTAAGTAGACCTATGCGTAGACAGGTAAACGAGCGCAAATCTCTTTAACCTTAACCTGCGTCGACGTAATAACGCTGTCATCGTCTGGATTCGCAACCAAGGCGTCTAAGACGTCACACATCCAACCTGCCAATTGCTGACAATCGTCTGCATTAAAGCCACGACGCGTCACCGCAGGCGTACCAATACGTAAACCACTCGTCACGAACGGAGAGCGTGGGTCGTTAGGCACAGCATTTTTGTTCACTGTAATATTAGCGCGACCCAAGGCGGCATCTGCATCCTTACCCGTAATATCTTTATCCACTAGATCCAACAAAAACAAGTGGTCATCAGTGCCATTCGACACGACGTTGTAACCACGCTCTTGAAACACGCTAACCATTGATTGCGCATTGACAACGACCTGAGCTTGGTAGGTTTTAAATTCTTCGGACATCGCTTCTTTAAAGCATACTGCTTTCGCTGCAATCACATGCATCAATGGGCCACCCTGACTTTCAGGGAACACTGCAAAGTTCAGTTTCTTCTCCAGTGCTTCGTTAGACTTCGCTAAGATCAAACCACCACGAGGGCCACCCAGTGTTTTATGGGTAGTCGTAGTCGTAACATCTGCAATATCAACCGGACTAGGATAGACACCCGCCGCTACCAAGCCTGCGATATGCGCCATATCGACAAACAAATAAGCACCCACTTCGTCAGCAATCGCTCTAAAACGCTTCCAATCGACAATGCGAGAGTAAGCTGAAAAACCCGCAACGATCATTTTTGGTTTGTGCTCACGCGCCAAACTTTCAACTTGTTCGTAATCAATCTCGCCCGTCGCATCATTCAAACCGTACTGAACCGCGTTATAAATACGACCAGAAAAGCTAACAGAAGCGCCATGTGTCAAGTGACCGCCGTGCGCCAAACTCATACCCAAGACGGTATCACCAGGCGAGCACAAGGCCATGTAAACAGCTGCATTTGCTTGCGACCCAGAATGCGGCTGAACATTGGCATAGTCTGCCCCAAACAGCTCCTTCGCTCGATCGATCGCTAGCTGCTCAACAACGTCAACATGCTCACAACCGCCGTAGTAACGTTTCCCAGGATAACCTTCGGCATACTTGTTGGTTAGTACAGAACCTTGCGCTTCCATCACCCTAGGGCTGGTATAGTTTTCAGACGCAATTAATTCGATATGTTCTTCCTGACGCGTAGCTTCTGCATTGATTGCATTAGCGATATCGTCGTCAAAACCAGCAATTGTCATATCACGAGTAAACATAGGGAAAAGCCTCTTTGATCATCTAACAGGACTGGCAAAGCGAAAATGAGACGCTCTGCTCAAAAAACGCGCCATTCTATACGATTCTTTCCACAAACTCATCTATTTCTAGGCGCTTCAGCCATCAGAACATACGGACTTAGATTGTGATTGCCAAACCCAGCTATTTTCGCTAACTTTTCGCGCAAATCATCCAGATAGTTATCGTCGATTGGAGCAGCACCATGGCGCAATACGTATTCACCATGAACCGGGTTGGCAAAGTTGTCCCGCCAAAAAGAGAAATTCTCAAAAACATTTCACTGTCATTCTTTCCTGGCGCCAAGATTGGCGTGCTCGGGTTAAACGGTGCGGGAAAATCAACACTTCTAAAAATTATGGCGGGAGTCGATAAAGACTATACAGGTGAAGCTAGACCTCAACCGGACATTAACGTTGGCTACTTGTCACAAGAGCCTCAGCTTGATGAAAGTAAAGATGTTCGAGGCAACGTAGAAGATGGGCTAAAAGAGATAAAGAATGCACTAACTCGACTAGATCAAGTATATGCCGAGTACGCAGAGCCAGAGGCCGACTTTGACGCCTTAGCCGCCGAACAGGCAAAGCTAGAAGCCATTATCGAAACAGGTGACGGCCACAACCTAGAGCGGACTCTGGAAGTTGCCGCCGATGCGCTTCGATTGCCACCTTGGGAAGCCGATGTCAGCAAGCTATCAGGCGGAGAGAAACGACGTGTAGCTTTATGTCGGCTACTGCTGTCGAAACCCGACATGCTGCTTTTAGACGAACCAACCAACCATTTGGATGCTGAAAGTGTTGCTTGGTTAGAGCGCTTCTTACATGACTATTCGGGAACAGTGGTCGCCATTACCCACGATCGCTATTTCTTAGATAACGTTGCAGGCTGGATTCTCGAGCTGGACCGCGGCCACGGCATCCCCTTCGAAGGAAACTATTCTCAGTGGTTAGAAGCGAAAGGAAAGCGCCTAGAGATTGAACAAAAACAGGAAGATGCACGCCAACGAAGTGTGAAGTCGGAGCTAGAGTGGGTTCGCACCAATCAAAAAGGCCGGCATTCGAAAAGCAAGGCGCGCTTGCAGCGCTTTGAGGAACTCAATTCACAAGAAGTTCAGCAACGCAACGAAACAATGGAAATATACATTCCACCTGGGCCTCGCCTAGGAGATGTCGTCATTGAGCTAGATAAGGTTAGCAAACAGTTTGAAGATAAACTGCTGTTTAAAGATTTAAGCCTGTCTATCCCTCCTGGCAGCATCGTCGGCGTTATCGGCGGCAATGGGGCGGGCAAATCCAGCTTATTTAGACTTATCGCTGGCAGCGACACACCTGATTCAGGCACCGTGCGACTGGGAGAAACCGTCAAACTAGGGTTTGTCGAACAAACGCGCGACCTTGATAACAACAAGACTGTTTGGGAAGAAGTTAGTGATGGCGAAGATATTATCCAAATAGGCACCTATCAAACGCCATCAAGAGCCTACGTTAGTCGTTTTAATTTTAAAGGGAATGATCAGCAGAAGAAGGTCAATGACCTCTCCGGTGGTGAGCGTAACCGCTTACATTTGGCCAACACCCTCAAGCAAGGTGCGAATGTGTTACTGCTCGATGAGCCAACCAACGACCTTGACGTTGAGACCTTACGAGCGCTCGAGGAGGCGGTACTCGCCTTCCCCGGTTGTGCGATCGTCATCTCGCACGACAGGTGGTTCCTAGATCGAATCGCCACTCATATTCTCGCCTATGAAGGCGACAGCGAAGTGGTATGGTTCGAAGGTAACTATTCAGAATACGAAGAAGACTTTAAAAAACGCAAAGGCGAGCAAGCTAAAGCGCCGACGCGAGTCAACTATAAGAAACTCGCTTAAGTTGCGTTATAAGGCCTTTCGTCTTATATTCTTCAAGGAGTTAGTACTGCCGCTAACTCCTTGTACTTAGGCTTAAGTCGGACATTGATCATGAGCGATAATAACCAACAAGAAAACAAGCGCCAATTTAGTCGAATTCTCTTTAACGCCGAATGCACCTTGCACCAGAGCAACATGGAATGGCTCACTGAGCTGCAAGATATTTCACTTAAAGGGATATTGGTGAGAAAGCCTGATCACTTAGCGATTGATAATAAGGAAAGCTGTGAAGCGACAATTCGCTTAAGCGGCAGTGAGGCTTGCATCGTCATGTCTCTCGATTATTCGCATGAAGACGATCAAACCATCGGTTTCAAATGTAAATATATTGATATCGATAGCATGACGCATTTAAAGCGTCTGGTTGAGTTAAACCTAGGCAGCGGCGAAATGCTTAAAAGAGAGTTAGAGAGCCTGTCGTCCTAAGGTCTCAACCGACGGCACCGAAAAACGCTGACCAAACGCACTTCCTCTAGAAGACGTGATCGAATAGCTCTGCCAGCTTTTTAATCAGAACGACTTCAATATCTGGGTCTTTCTTCGGAGGTCTATTGCCGAAGGGTACGATCACCTTGGTAAAACCGTGTTTTTTCGCTTCTTGAATGCGCTCCTGCCCACTTGGCACAGGCCTCACTTCTCCTGACAAACCGACTTCACCGAAGATCGCGATATTGCTCGACAACGCAGAGCCCTTGAAACTGGATATTATTGCGGCAACTGACGCTAGGTCTGTACTCGTTTCAGTCGTTCTAACCCCACCAACTAGATTTAGAAAGACATCTTGGTCGCCACAATGAAAACCGGCATGACGATTAAGTACCGCTAACAACATAGATAATCGATTTTGATCCAAACCCAAGGAAACCCTTTTTGGGTAACTCCCTTGGCTTTCATCGACTAGAGCCTGAACTTCTACCAGCAAAGCACGTGTGCCTTCCCACAATATGGTCACGACACTACCCGGCAAGGCTTCTTCTCCGCGATTGAGGAATATCGCGCTTGGGTTCTTAACTTCGCTAAGACCATTTTCCTGCATCGCGAAAACACCCAGCTCATTCACTGCACCAAAACGGTTTTTAATGCCCCGCAAAGTACGAAAACGCATATCACTAGAACTTTCTAACATGATCGAGCAGTCAATCATGTGCTCCAAAACCTTTGGCCCGGCAATCGCTCCCTCTTTGGTCACATGACCGACCAAAAACAACACGGTTCCGGACTGCTTCGCCATTCGAGTTAATCGCGCTGCGCACTCTCGGACTTGGGATACGCTACCCGGAGCGGACTCAAGCGACTCCGTATAAACAACCTGGATACTATCAATGACAATGACTTTAGGCTTGGTCACAGCAATAGTTTGCTCAATTGCCTCAAGACAGGTTTCTGAATACATGCTGAGGGAGTCCGCTTGCAGACCCAAGCGCTTAGCTCGCAACGCAACTTGCTGAAGCGATTCCTCACCGGTTATGTATAAAGTACTCATTTGAAGTGCTAGAGAGCACATAGACTGCAGCAACAGCGTGCTTTTTCCCGCGCCAGGGTGACCGCCGACAAGAATGGCGGAACCCGGCACAAGACCACCGCCCAGAACACGGTCAAACTCGCCAATGCCAGAGCTGAACCGAGGCTGCTCTGCCAAGTCAATCGTACCCAAGGTTTTTATTTCAGATGCAGCGCCTGCATAGCCACCACTAGAAGAGGCGCCTTTCTTGGCGCGAGAAGAGGATCCTAACTTAATCTCTTGAACCGAATTCCACTGGCCACATTCAGGGCATTGACCCTGCCACTTAGAAAAATCAGCCCCGCAGTCAGTACAAACAAAGGCGCTTTTTACTTTAGCCATTCAAGGGCTAACCTCTAATCGATAATACGGAAATTTTGATCAAGTATGTCGTACCAGTAGGAGTCGAACGTAGCGTCAGCATCAGACAAACCATCCCCCGTACTGTCTCCATTATAATCAATGGCCAAACTAACAGTTTCAGAGTCGAAATTAATACTAATCGCTTCCAAGTCTTTGCCCAGAATAACGAAACCTCCGCTCGATGGAGGCGTCGACAAGCCACTACTAAAAACCGTCGATAACTCCTCCAACTCAGCATATCCACCGCCGTCAAAGGTCATCCCACCCGTCACAGAGTAACTATAAGGACTGCGCGTTGTATCAACGCCTTTTGCTGCAGAGTAAGTCTCGCCAAAGGAATAGATTCGCTCATCGTTTCCTTGCAACACGCCCACTTTAAAGTTGCTGTCATAAACGCGTTCACTAAACTGAAGAAGCCGGTCGCTAGACTGATATATCTTCGTAGTGCCATTCATCACAAACGTCACATCATCTGCCACTGTCGATATTAAGTTGCTTGCTCGTAAATTGGCGTAGCGTTCATAGCTTTGGCACTCAACCTGACTCGAGGTTCGGCCCGCCAGACGATAGAACTCATCACCACCATTTACCTCGTCTAGATCATATATAACTTCCAGCAAATCTAAACCGTCGACCCCCTTTAGAGAGGGGTAAGAATTTTCTTTTATTTTGTAACGAATTTGAGCCTCGCCAGACCGGCTTTCGTCTTCCTCTAACGCTCGAAGGACTACAATAGAATTCCCAAATGCTTCTTTCGTAAATACTACTTCGTTATCAAATGGAGCGCTTTCACTACGTTTCAAATACTGAATTTCTAAGCCATTGCCAACTAACGCGAAACGCACATCATCCGCCCAAAACAGCTCTCCACTATCGTCACGGTTCTCATATACAGAATATGAACCATCAAAAGTTTTACCTAAGTTCGCTTCGCATCGCTCACTTGAATTCAAACTAAAAGACTCATTTAGCCCGTCAATCTCGGAATAGGTTAGCGATATCGACCCATCAAAAGTAACGCCATCTGTTTCTTCGCACGCTTCATAACGAACGGCAAACTGATCACCCGCCCGGTACTCTTCGCCATCTGGTCTAGCAAGCGAATAAAACGCACGGCCGCCAAGGCTACAGTCATAGATATACTCATCGTCGACTAAAAGCGCAGTATCAGGAAGGTCAGAAGAATCTAGAAAGTTAAACAGTGGCAAATACAGAAATGAACGAAGAGAGGACTGAATAAAACCGTAAACGATAGGCTGCGCATTCTCTTTCGTTATATCGAGGGTTCGATCGTTGACATCTAAATCGACGTCATCTTTAAAAATTTCAAGCTCGTCTTTGATGTCCGAACAAGCGGAAAACATAAAAAGAAAAACAGCAATAATTGAAACTTTGAACGCGCCCGACATCCGGCAACCCTGAGATATGATAGAAACAGATGCCCTGATTGTAATCAATGCAGGCCATCGGTTAAATGAAGCGTCTCGCCAAATGTGACCCAAGCGACTCTATCAAATGAGATTTAGCCGCAAGAAAACTTAGGAATGGTACTTTTCACTCAAACGGTGCACCGCTTCGACCAGTATCTTAGGCGCCTCGGGGTCAACATACTGATGAATACCGTGCCCTAAATTAAATACATGACCGGAACCCATGCCGTAAGACTCAAGGATGCGCGCCACTTCTGCCTCTATCTGAGCCGCATTTCCATAAAGCACGCAAGGGTCTAGATTTCCCTGCAAGGCAACTTGATTGCCGACCTGAGCCCTAGCCCCACCGATATTCATCGTCCAGTCTAATCCTAATGCATCAGCCCCAACCGCGGCCATTTGAGGTAGCCAGAGGCCACCTCCCTTCGTAAACAAAATAACCGGCACCTTTCGACCGTCATATTCACGAATCAAGCCGTTTACGATTTTTTCCATATACTTTAATGAAAACTCTATATAGGCCGCATCACTTAAGCTGCCGCCCCAGGAGTCAAAAATCTGAACTGCTTGGGCTCCGGCCTTTATCTGCTCATTGAGATAATCGATAACCGACAATGCTAACTTTTCTAACAACTGGTGAAGAACCTCAGGCTGGCTATAAAGCATACCTTTAATATGCCTAAAATCTTTTGAGCTACCGCCTTCTACCATATACGTTGCTAGCGTCCATGGACTGCCAGAAAAGCCAATCAGCGGAACGCGACCATTCAACTCTCGCCTAATTTCACTCACCGCATTCGTTACGTAAGGAAGATCCTTTAAGGTATTGACGACAGGCAACGCATCGACATCTTGCTCGGTGCGTACAATTTTTCTAAACCTGGGCCCTTCTCCGGTTTCAAAATAAAGTCCTAAGCCCATCGCGTCAGGTATCGTCAGAATGTCCGAAAACAAAATTGCTGCATCTAAGGGGTAGCGCTCTAGAGGCTGCAGAGTCACTTCACACGCTAGCTCTTTGTTCTTGCACAGACTCAGAAAATCGCCAGCCTGAGCTCGCGTAGCACGATACTCTGGCAGATAACGCCCTGCCTGACGCATCATCCAAACAGGCGTCACATCAACAGGCTGCCCCATCAAGGCGCGTAGAAATCGATCATTCTTTAGTTCAGACATAGGACGTCCTTAACGTGTTACTCACTATTGAGATTAATTGCTCAATAAAAAAGGCACGATACATAGCGTGCCTTTTTACTTATCGAAAAAATGGTTGCCGATCAGACATCCAAAAAGTCTAGAATACCCTCTGCAGCTTTTCTTCCTTCTGCAATCGCCGTGACGACCAAATCAGAGCCACGGACCATATCGCCCCCTGCAAATATTTTAGGGTTAGACGTTTGAAACGGGTACGCACTCGACTCAGGGGCATCAACACCACCCCAGCTATTTACAGTGACATCAACACTGCCAAGCCATTCAGGAGGACTCGGACGGAAACCGAATGCAATTAACACCGCATCAGCGGGCAATATTTCTTCACTACCTTCAATGATTTCTGGCCGGCGTCGCCCATTCTCATCGGGCTCACCCAGTTTCGTCTCAACGACTTTAACACCTTCAACACAGCCGTCACCCACAATAGCAATGGGCTGACGATTGAATTTAAATTGCACACCTTCCTCTTTCGCATTCTGAACTTCTTTACGCGAACCAGGCATATTCTCTTCGTCTCGACGATAAGCGCATACAACACTACCCGCCTGCTGACGAATTGAGGTTCGATTACAATCCATCGCGGTATCACCACCGCCAAGTACTACGACATTTTTCCCCGCTAGATTAATAAAATCTTCAGGTTTTTTCTCAAAACCCAAGCGACGATTCACGTTTGAAATCAAGTAAGGCAATGCATCATAAACACCTGCTAGATCCTCACCTGGGAAACCACCTTTCATGTAGGTATAAGTCCCCATTCCCATAAAAACAGAGTCGTAATCTTTCAGCAGGTCATCAATCATAATGTCCTTGCCAATTTCAACGTTAAGTCGAAACTCAATTCCCATGTCACTGAAAATCTCACGACGCTGAGACATGACATTTTTTTCTAGTTTAAACTCAGGAATACCGAACGTAAGCAGGCCGCCGATTTCTGGGTTGAGGTCAAATACCACCGGCTTAACACCGTTTCGAACCAGAATATCAGCACATGCAAGACCTGCAGGCCCCGCACCAATAATAGCTACTTTTTTATCGGTCCAAACGACTTTCGACATATCAGGACGCCAGCCCATGGCGAACGCAGTGTCGGTTATATATTTCTCAGCGGAGCCAATCGTCACCGCACCAAAACCTTCGTTAAGTGTGCACGCGCCCTCACATAGGCGATCTTGGGGGCATACTCGGCCACATACTTCTGGCAAGGAGTTTGTTTGATGGCACAGCTCAGCGGCTTCAAAAATATTGCCTTCAGACACCAGCTTCAACCAATTAGGAATGTAATTGTGCACAGGACACTTCCATTCACAATATGGATTACCGCACTCTAAGCAACGATGTGACTGATCAGCAACATCGTCTTTCTGAAACGTTTCATAAATCTCACCAAAGTCATGCGTTCGTTTGCGCATATTTACTTTTTTGGGGTCAACTCGCCCAACTTCGATAAATTGAAAATCGTTATTCAGTCGTTTAGCCATTATCTTTCCTCATAAACCATATTCGCGGGGCCTATTGCCACAGCATCGCAATACACTCTTAAACCTATTCAGGTCTAGATTTAACACTATCTAGCAAATCCTGAAGGCTCGACGCCTTTGGTTTCACCAACCAAAAACGTGTAATGAAGTCATCAAACTCTTCAAGAATTTGAGCGCCCCACGCACTTTCCGTTGCGGCAACATGCTGCTCGATTACACCACGTAAATGATGGCGATACGGCTCCATGCGCTCACTAGAGATACGGTGTATCTCAACTAGCTCATGGTTATATTGGTCCACAAAATTCTTTTCTTGATCCAGAACATAGGCAAAACCACCGGTCATCCCTGCGCCGAAGTTATAACCTGTATTACCCAAAACAGTCACTTGGCCGCCGGTCATATATTCACAACAATGATCACCAGCACCCTCGACCACCGCTTTTGCGCCAGAGTTTCGAACACCGAAACGCTCACCCGCTGTACCAGCCGCGAACAACTCACCACCCGTTGCACCGTATAAACAAGTGTTGCCGACGATTGACGTTTCTTGGGACTTAAACGAGCTTCCCTTTGGAGGACGAACAACAAGCTTTCCGCCTGTCATGCCTTTTCCTACGTAGTCGTTTGCATCGCCTTCTAAGTGCATATGCAAGCCACCCGCATTCCAAACACCAAAGCTCTGCCCTGCGGTACCCACCAATGAAAGTCTGATCGGCGCAGCGGCCATGCCCTGATTGCCATGGCGCTTAGCGATTTCGCCAGACAAGCGCGCCCCAATAGACCGATCACAATTAGTCACGGTGTAATCGAACGCCCCACCGCTTTTAGACTCAATGGTCGGCAGCAAGTCGGCCACCATGCGCTCAGCCAATGCACCTTGGTCGAACGGTACGTTTTTATCGACTTGGCAAGTATGAGGCTTATCTTCAGGGATACCTTCGCTACTCAATATCGGAGTCAAATCTAGCTGCGACTGCTTAGCGGTAGAGCCAGGCAAAATATCCAGCAAGTCCGTTCGGCCGACAAGCTCTTCCAGCGATCTCACCCCTAGCTTCGCCATCCACTCTCGCGTTTCCTCAGCGACGAACTTAAAGAAGTTCATTGCCATCTCAACCGTGCCAATAAAATGTTCGTCTCTTAAACGCTCGTTCTGTGTTGCAACGCCCGTCGCACAGTTATTTAGGTGACAGATCCGTAGATATTTACAACCAAGAGCCACCATCGGTGTCGTACCAAAACCGAAGCTTTCTGCACCGAGTACCGCCGCTTTAACGACATCTAGTCCAGTTTTTAAACCGCCATCGGTCTGCAAACGAACCATTCCTCTCAAATCATTCCCGCGCAGAGTTTGATGCGCCTCACTCAAACCCAACTCCCAAGGAGAGCCGGCATAACGTATTGATGTCAGAGGACTCGCCGCTGTGCCGCCGTCATAGCCGGAAATAGTAATCAAGTCTGCGTAGGCTTTAGCAACACCCGCTGCGATCGTACCGACACCCGGCTCTGAAACCAGCTTCACGGAAACTAACGCGTCTGGATTTACCTGTTTCAGGTCAAAAATTAGCTGGGCCAAATCTTCAATCGAGTAGATATCATGATGAGGCGGCGGAGAAATAAGGGTTACACCTGGCGTTGCAAAGCGCAACGTAGCGATCAAGTCATTTACCTTACCACCCGGTAACTGGCCACCTTCGCCAGGCTTCGCGCCTTGCGCGACTTTTATTTGAATCACCTCAGCACTACTTAAATAATGCGGCGTGACACCAAAACGACCAGACGCTACTTGCTTTATCTTTGAACGCTTCTCCGTGCCATAACGCGCAGCATCTTCACCGCCCTCACCCGAATTAGAGCGCCCTCCAAGCCGGTTCATGGCGACAGCAAGCGCCTCATGCGCCTCTGGAGATAGCGCGCCAAGAGACATTGCCGCCGAGTCGAAACGGCGCACGATGCTCTCCATTGGCTCGACTTCACCCACGTCTATCGCTACAGCGGAAGCACTGACCTGAAATAAGTCTCGCAATGTTGCAGTCGGCCGGTTATTGACTAGGTCCGCATACTGTTTATATACATTGTAATCACCCGTCTGCACAGCCTTTTGTACCGTTGTTACAACGTCTGGGTTGAACGAGTGATATTCTTCGCCATGAACATATTTCAGCAAACCACCCGGTTCAATTGGCTTACGTGATTTCCACGCATCTTTTGCCAGTAAAGCTTGCTCTCGTTGAAAGTTCTCAAAACTTGCACCCTGAATTCGGCTAGCAACCTCTTTAAAACACAAGTCGACAATATCGTCTGATAGACCTACCGCCTCAAACAACTGCGCACCACGATATGACGCAATGGTAGATATCCCCATTTTCGACATGATCTTCAACAGACCTTTACCTATGCCACGACGATAGTTGTTCTTCGCTTCAACACTATCTACAAGAATCTCACCTGATAGGATTAAGCTATGAATGACCTGGTATGCGAGATATGGATATACGGCAGTTGCGCCAAAACCAATCAACACTGCAAAGTGGTGAGGGTCACGCGCGAAACCACTTTCAACGACAATATTAGAGTCGCAGCGCAAGCCTTGCTGCACCAAATGGTGATGAACCGCACCCGTTGCCATGAAGGCATTAATCGGTAGTTCACCCTGCTTAATATCTCTATCAGACAAAACGACAATCACCGCTCCAGCTCTGACAGCCTCTTCAGCTTGCTTGCATACAGACTCGATGGCTGATTTTAACCCTACATCTTCCGCGTATTGCAGACGAATAATGTGGTGCGAAAAGCCCACACGATCCTTCAACAAGGTATTGAATTTTGCTGGCGACAGTACCGGCGTTGCCATAATGATGCGCTTCGCATGCTCAGGTGTTTCTTCAAAAACGTTCTTCTCCGCACCGATACAGGTTTCAAGCGACATAACAATCGCCTCACGCAATGGGTCAATTGGCGGATTTGTCACCTGCGCAAACTTCTGACGAAAGTAGTCTGCCACCGAGCGAACTTTAGTCGATAGAACCGCTACAGGGGTATCATCACCCATAGAGCCGACGGCTTCTTGGCCGTTTTCTGCGATGGGAGCAAGCACTTGGTCACGCTCTTCATACGAGACTTGGAACATTTTCATGTGCGTAAGAAAGTCCTCACTATCCATCGGCAAAAATGCGGGGTGAGACTTATCAAAAGTCGTTTCAATACGAACGGCGTTTTCTTTTAACCAACGTTTGTAGGGCTGCGCAGCTTTCAAACGGCTATCAATGTCATCAGTATGAAGCACTTCACCTGTGTGGGTATCGATCGCCAAAATCTGCCCAGGGCCAATCCTACCTTTAGCGACTACATCTTCGGGTTTATAGCCATAAGTACCGATTTCAGACGCTACGGTCATGTAGCCATTCTTTGTGACAACCCAGCGACTCGGACGTAAGCCATTTCGATCAAGCAAACAAACAGCATACCTGCCATCGGTCATCACAAGTCCCGCCGGACCGTCCCAAGGTTCCATGTGCATGCTGTTGTATTCATAGAAAGCACGCAGATCAGGGTCCATGGTATCGACATTCTGCCAAGCAGGAGGAATCATCATCCGAACTGCCCTAAACAAATCAACCCCGCCCGACAGCAAGATTTCCAGCATATTATCCATGCTCGAAGAGTCAGAACCTGTACGGTTAACGAGCGGGGAAATTGTTTGAAGCTCTGGCAAATCGTCAGATGTAAACTTACTAGTTCTCGCTAATGCCCAGTTTCTGTTGCCTTCAATAGTATTAATTTCACCGTTGTGCGCGAGACATCGAAACGGCTGTGCCAAAGGCCATTTAGGCGCAGTATTCGTTGAAAATCGCTGATGAAAAACACAGATTGCCGTGGCAACAGATTCGTTACCCAAGTCGAGATAAAAACTCGGAAGGTCAACGGGCATCATTAGCCCTTTGTATGAAACGACCTTCTCAGAGAGGCTACATATATAGAATTCGTCATCATCTACCAGCGATTCTTCCGTTCTTTTTCGCGCAACAAAAAGCTTTAGCGCAAAAGCACGCTCATCGATCTCTTCTTTGGATTCGACAAACACCTGCTCAATTTGAGGCAGGCAGTCTAGCGCCATGCGCCCCAAGCATTCATTGTCAGTAGGCACTAAGCGCCAACCAACAACATTAAGACCTTGTGCTTCTAAGGCTTCGTTCATTTTCGTCTTTGCAAGCGCAGCACGACCAGAGTCCTGAGATAGAAACACCATCCCAACGCCATATAACTTGCTCAGATCAACAGCAAAAGAGTCTTTCACCACCGCTCTGAAGAATGCATCCGGCTTTTGTAACAGCAAGCCACAACCATCACCTGTTTTGCCGTCCGCAGCGATGCCGCCACGATGCGTCATACAGGTGAGACTTTCTATCGCCGTCAACAAAAGATCGTGGCTTGCCTTGCCCTCCATCTGAGCAATCAAGCCAAAACCACAGTTATCTTTAAATTCTTCGGGGCGAAACAAACCTGCTGCCATAACTTTTTCTCTACAAAAAAACATTTAAAATCAAGTATTTAGAAAGTATTTCCGTGCACTTTTACTTGACTAAGAAAATCGGGGTTGGACATTTTACACACGAGGATGGGCAAGAACAAACTTTATTCAACGAGGCATTTACTTGGCAAAACTATTTTTGATTCCAGAAAAACTTCTCAACCATGGTTTCTGTGCCTGAACCGCGTTTGCAGACTGCTTCAAAGCCCGCTGGGCAAGACTCTTCGAGTCAAAAGCGCCATAAAGCACGACAAACCAATCACGCCCTTTGTACTTCGTTTTGACATAATAGAGCTGGGGAGCAGAACCTTTATTACGCTGTACGAACTGCTTGGCGGTCTGCTCATTGTAACTTCCTAAAACCTGTGCGGTATAGGCAACATCCGCCTGAGCCAAAACCCATTCTTGAGAGCGATAAATTGACCCATCCTCCACTAGGCGCTCTTTCTTCACCTCTATTTTTCTAACGACTTTTGGAGCGTAAACCTTTGGTTCGACAGCGACCAAACTCGACGCAACCGCTTTAGGAGCGGACACCACATCAGCTGCATCGGCCACTACCACCGAAAGCTGATCACTAATCTCAGCTTTCGCCTTATCTATCGGCACTAAAGCCGAAACAGACTCTGCGTCTTCTTGATTTGCCGAGCTCTCCACTTCTTTTCCAGCGCTCTCATTTAACTCGCTTTGGGGTTGATTTGCCACGCTATCACTGCCTCCGACACTCGAAGAAGCCATATCAGACTTTGACTCAAGCCCTGACGAAAGAGCCGTCAGTGAGCCAGCGTCTTTCTCTACATCTGTATTTTGAGAGATAGAAGACTCTGCAATCGCTTTTTCAATACGCGCTAATCGACTCGCCTTCTGAGCTTCCTCGTCCATTAAGGGAGTGCGAGACAGCTCTTGCTCGGAGTCCTGCAGCTCAAAAAAACCATGCTGATAAGAAACAAAGGCAAACGATAAAACAAGCAACAGAGAAATCGCATATAGCGCATACTGCGCAACCCTAGCTCCCTCACTATTATTAATTGCAGAAGGCTCGGCTGTCCCAAGTAAGATGGCAGAAAAACTCTCGCTAACTAAGCCGGGCATACCTTTAGCCAAAACATGCAGCTGCTCTAACTGATCCGGGTTTAACGGCACATCACCCACATAACCCGCCGCCTCTAAGCGACATAAAAGATACTCCTGCGTATCTTCCACACTCAAAGGCTTTAGTTGTATCTGGTGCACCCAGTCAGCTCTGTCTGGGTGCTCATAAGCCATAACATCATGCATTAATTTAGGCAAACCAACCAACGCGAGTACTGCGCCTGACTCTGGATCCAAAGACCCCATCACCTGTAAATAAGTCAGTAGCTCTTCCGCAGGCAAAGCATGGGCGTCATCGATGACAACCAACGTGCGCCTCCCAGAATTATCGAAACTGTCTGCATATTTATCGATTAAATGCTCAAGTACATCTCGAATGGGGTCTTTAGCCGATATTTCCAAACCACTAATCGCAGCCAACCTTACGATACTGTTAATACGCTCAGATCCTTCACCCGCGGCTAAGCGAAGCAAGTCAATTTCGCCGGCAAAGTTTTTGGAGAATTGATCTATTAAGGCCGTTTTACCGGAACCACGATCACCCGTAAGAAGCAAAACCATGTCGCCAAACACAGAAAGATGGCGCAGTGTCTCAAGATTATGTCGCCGCTGAGCTCCTTCGTAAAAAGCATTAATACGAGCAGAAAACGGGTCTTCTATAAGCCCCAACTGATCCTTTAAAGAGGGCAGCAACATTTCATCTTGATTTGGCATTTCACATTCCCTTGCTATGACGGCAAACTGGCCGCTTGCCTGAGCACCGAATCTAAGTCGGCAGGTAAATATTGATCAGTGACCACTGCCTGCCCTATTGTTTTTAAGAGAACAAATCGAACCCTGCCATCAAGCACCTTTTTATCCAGCTTCATCAAGCGATGATAATCATCAGGTTGCATATCGACCGGCCCTTTGACAGGCAGCTTCGCACGAACAAGGAGCTTTTCAATGCGTTCAACCTCACTCTTAGTCAAATCGCCTCTGAGATAAGATAGTTCGGCTGCCATCATCATGCCCGCGCTCACCGCTTCACCATGCAACCAACGCCCATAACCACAGAACGCTTCTATTGCGTGCCCGAAGGTATGACCTAAGTTAAGATGCGCCCGCACTCCACCTTCAAGCTCATCTGCCTCAACCACCTCAGCCTTACAAGCGCATGACGTTTCAATGGCATAGACCAACGCCTCCTGATCAAGATCGACCAAGCGCTCAACATTCTCTTCTAACCACTCAAAAAAGCTGACATCTCTAATCAATCCGTACTTAATTATCTCAGCGATTCCGGCCGACACTTCTCTTTCGGGGAGAGTCTGCAAGCTGAGCGTATCAATCACTACCGCTTTAGGTTGGTAGAAAGCCCCGATCATATTTTTACCTAAAGGATGGTTGATCGCAGTTTTACCACCAACTGAAGAGTCAACTTGAGATAACACCGTCGTTGGCACTTGCAAGAAATCGACCCCGCGTTGATAACTTGCGGCAGCAAAACCAGCCATGTCGCCCACAACGCCCCCACCTAGTGCAACAATCGTTGTCTGCCTTGAATGCGCAGACTCGAGCAAAGCATCGAAAATCTGACTTAGCGAGTCCCAGTTTTTATAGGCTTCTCCATCCGGCAGCACAACACAATCAACCTCAAACCCAGCCAGCGACTTTCGCAGCTGAGCTTCGTACAAAGGCGAGACCGTTTCATTTGTCACGATCATTACTTTGCGACCTTTAATATGGGAAGCAAAACACTCTGCCATCGCAAGACAGCCTGCCCCAATATAGATAGGATAACTTCTCTCACCTAACTCGACTTTCAGTTCCAACATGGCTCTCTTTATCTCTCTTAATCGCTATCTTAGTATCTCGCCTGCGTCGGCAACCCGTGCTCTGACACCGCTAGAGGTGAAAGCTAGCCAGCATCACAAACATCCTGCAATATCCGCGCGACAACTAGCTTTAAGTTTTTTCGATCGGTATCAATTACCAAGTCCGCAACATCGCGATAGAGCGGATCTCGCACTTCCATTAGGTTTGAAAGCACATCAAATGCATTGTCATTCTCACCCTGCAAGAGCGGACGATTCTTATCTTTGCTTGTGCGGTGAAATTGCTGTTCCACCGAGGTATTCAAGTAAATAACATAGCCAGTGCGCGTAATGTAGTCACGATTCTCTTGACGCATCATCGCCCCGCCACCCGTCGCCAATACTGTTTTTTTCTTCATCGACAGATCTTTAATCACGACGGCTTCCCTATCACGAAACCCCGCCTCACCCTCGACATCAAATATCCACGGTATATCGGCACCACAACGCTCTTCAATGACTTTATCCGAGTCGAGAAATTCGTAACCCAACTCTTGCGCCAAAATTTTTCCAATCGTCGATTTTCCTGCCCCCATAGGGCCGACCAACACTAATAATTCTTTCTTACAGGAATAAGACATCTAAACTTCGCCACAAAAAATAGAGGAGAATATCATGAGAGCATGCAACTCAATAGCCCATCACATAAAAATCAGGTAACACCTGAATTCCGAGAAAAAAAAAGGCTGCGGTTAGGCAGCCTTTTTTGACTTTCTTGACCAACTTATTGATCAACAATTCCATCTTTCAACAATTTCGGCGTTATAAAGATCAAGAGCTCTGCTCGCTGATCAATTTCTTCCGTCTTCGTAAACAAAGCACCGATGTAAGGAATGTCGCCTAAGAATGGAGTTTTTGTAATAGTCGTCGCTTGCTCGGACTGAAAGATACCACCCAAAACAACCGTCTCACCATTACCCACTAAGACCTGAGTAATCACTTCGTTAGTCTCAATACTAGGGATACCTGCCGTCACTTCTCCACGAGAATCCTGATTGATTCTAAGATCCATAATCACTTTGTCATCAGGCGTAATCTGTGGCGTTACCTCAAGGGACAATACAGCCTCTTTAAAGGAAACGGACGTCGCACCAGACGAAGACGCTTCCTGATACGGAATCTCTTCACCTGACTTAATTGTCGCCGTCTGACGATCAGCCGTTACGATCTTAGGCTGAGCGACAATTTCACCTTTGCCGTCAGACTCAAATGCTGACAGCTCCATATCAATCAAATAATCACTAGCGCCAAAGCCGATTGCGATAGAAGACGCATTGGTCCGCGAAACACCTAAATCCACAGCTAACGCACCAGGGAAGTTAATATCAGTCGAGTTACCCGCCGCAATTTGCCCTAAGTCTTCAAGCGTGCTTTGAGACCCGCCGATTCTGAAAAGGTTGCTGCCACTTTGATTGAGAGCACCGCCGCCCCACTGAATACCTAGCTCTTCAGTCAAGTTAGAGCGAGCACGAACAATACGAGCTTCAATCAAGACCTGACGGACCGGGATATCCCAAGACGCGACCAATTTACGAATTTCTTCCAGCTTGTTGGACGTCTCTCGAACACTAATCGTATTGGTACGCTCATCCGATGAAATAAAACCTCTTTCAGAAATTAGCTCATCATCCTGCTGTAGCAGCGACACAATATCTGACGCTTTTGCGTAGTTAACCTGAACAATATCCAAACGCACTGGCGCCAATTCCGCCACTTGACGATTGGTTTCAATTTCAAGTTTCTCGCGAGCTGCAATTTCGTCTGCAGGCGCCACTAGCAATACATTACCGACTTTACGCTTATCCAAGCCCTTGGTTTTAAGAATTAGCTCTAGCGCTTGATCCCAAGGTACATTTTGAAGCCTCAGCGTAATGCTGCCGCCTACGGTATCACTGGCCACTAGATTCAAACCGGTAAAGTCAGCAATCAACTGAAGCACCGCTCGCACTTCAATGTCTTGAAAGTTAAGAGACAGTTTTTCTCCAGTAAAAGGAAACTTCTCTTTTCTACGGTCTTCAACTTCGTCTTCCGTTAACTCTTCAACACTCACCGTGAATTGATTATCCGCTTGATATGCCAAGTAATCATAATTCCCTTCCGGCTTAATCGTAATCACTGCATCACCGTCAAGAATGTAAGAATCTATACGCTTAACAGGCGTCGCAAAGTCAACGACATCTAAACGTTGTCGCAGTGCTTCGGGAAGCTCAACACCCGGAATACGAAGCTGGATATTTCCACCGACTTCAGACATATCGACATCCGCGCGAGAGCTTGAGAAATCAATAACAATCTGCCCATCGCCCTTCTCGCCACGGCGGAAATCAATCGCTGTAATCTGATCCTTCGTCACCCGGCTGGCCGTTTGATTATTCTGACTCGGCGCCGCGACACTTGCTGCAGCAGACGCCGCTCCTGATTCCGATGCACCCACTCTCAATATCAGTTTATTACCCATAATCGCCGAGCTGTAAGGCACAAGTTCATTCAAATCGACAATTAATCGAGTCCGACTACCGGCCTCGATAACAGTCATGCGCTTTGCATTACCCAAGCCTAAGTTATGGTATTTCGCCTCCAAGGCATGGCTTACGCCATTAAAGTCAAGCGCGATCCGCGCTGGCTTCTCGATGGTATAACCCTTCGGCTCAGGAGGTGGCTCAGAAAAAACCAAGGTAATTTCCGTCGCGTCACCCGGCAATGAAGCAAAACTAACATCCTGTAACTCGGCAGAATGAGCATTTGTCATTCCAAGCAATAGAGCAATGAATAAACTAATAGATGTGCGCAGCTTAAAAAGCATGTTTCTGGACCTTACATTCTGATTCTTAAATAGTGTTACGTTCGACAGCATCATTCCCATGTCTCCCTTTACTTCTTACTGATCTTCCAGCGAGACAGAGCGTGGGCGTTCTAACCACCCACCATGTCCGTTGGGAACAATTTCTATCAAATCCACGCGACCTTCGGCAATGCCAACGATTCGCCCATGATTTCGGCCCATATATTGACCCGACTGAATCATATGAACACCACCTTCACCATCCGACATTAATGCCCACAAGGTGTCAATTTCACCCCGCTGAAGCGTGCCCACCATGCTTAACTGGCTCAACTGAAAAGCCTCGAGAACCTCTTTCGGACGATCCATATTGGGCTTAACATCACTTTGATCGTCAGCAATCCGAATATCGCTCACGATCACTTCTGCTGGCGGCAAAAATGGAGATCGACTGCCCGCAGCACTATACGTAAACGCTCGGTAAACTTGCACTTCGGGAAGCGGCTCTATTCTGCCTCGCGGCTTTTCATCCGCCTCTTTCATAAAGCGATCCAAGTCTGCAAAGCCGCTGCTTCCTGCGCAACCTGCTAACATTGCAACAAGAACAAAGCTACTTGGGAAAAAAATTAATTTATTCATTTTTTCCTACCTTTCTTACCTTTTCTCTTTTTCTTAGGCTTTTTAGTATCACCACTATATCGATACGTTTTAGCAGAGACACTCATACTTAGAATATCTGCGCCCAAGTCATTTTTCGTTTTAGAAGAACTAATTTTGAAGTTATGAAGCGTCACTATTCTCGGCAAACCAGCGACACCGCTTACGAACGCGGCCAAATCGTGATAGCTCCCTCTCACCGTAATATCAATCGGCAGCTCGACATAAAATTCTTTCGAAATTTCAGGCTTAAGTTTGATCGAGTCAATATCTAAACCACTACCAAGGCCCGTATTCGTAATATCTTCAAGCAAGCCTGGCACCTCAGTATCAGCAGGCAACTGCTTCAACAACGCGCCAAACGTCTTTTCCATTTCAACCATCTGTTGACGAAATGCTTCAAGATTGGCAACTTTATAAGCTTTTTCCTCGTACTGTGTTTTTAACTTCTGCTCCTCAGCGGCTACTTTATCAAGCGCCACATATTGATCTTTAATTAAAAACCAATACCCACCAAACACCAGCGCCGCAAAAAGGATGACGCAAACAATTGCTTTGATCGGCCCGGGCCATGAGCCGGCATTATTGAAATCAAGTTCATTGACATCAAAGCCTTTCAAACTTTCCATTGAATCCGAAAAAGCCACTATTTCACCCCTTTCTTATCTTGTGAGAGCGATGGCATGACTTGATTTACTGTCATATCAAACCGATTAAGAGCGTCATCACCTTTCACTGCACTCACGTCTTTCAAGTTGGGATTAGCGAACCAAGGAGAGCTTTCCAGATTCCTCATCAAACCAGAAATGCGGTTATTAGACTCCGCCATCCCCGCGATAGACAGCTGACTGCCTGTTCGACTCAAAGAATTATAATAAAGACCATCAGGCAGAGTTTTCACTAGCTCGTCAAAGACACGAACAATAATAGGGCGAGTACCCTGCAGATCCTGAATAACCTTCATACGCGAAAGAAGCTTCTCTTTCTTAGCTTTAAGTTGCTGGATCTCTTTAGTCTTCTTATCCAACTCTTTCATCGACGAGTTCAAGTATGTATTACGCTGCTTTTGATACTCTATTTGAG
>Ga0209290_1000228_pt1 | contig 50847 bp, 51 predicted proteins | sample EN1Hudsemesocosm_2_FD_184632 | JGI IMG/M metagenome (GOLD analysis project Ga0209290, IMG submission 184632) | Methane-oxidizing microbial communities from mesocosms in the Hudson Canyon - EN10B Hudson Canyon (SPAdes) (version 2) | ecosystem: Environmental > Aquatic > Marine > Cold seeps... | reverse complement strand
GCGTGGAGTCATTATCCTGAATCCACTCATACAGTGCGCGCATCAAATAGGGGCGACTAGGGGTCATTCGCGCATTTCCTGCTCAGCTTCAGACAAGCTAACCTGGAAAGATTCACGCTCAAACAAACGCCCCATATACTCTTGTAAATCTTTGGTCTGCTTTTCAGGCAGATCAATACCCATCATGGGCAAACGCCACAATAATGGAGCTGTATAGCAATCCACAATACTGTATTCGTCGCTCATGAAATACGGCTTCTCGGCAAAAATAGGAGACGTAGTGATTAGGCTCTCACGCAACTCTTTACGTGCAGCAATCACGGCCGCTTCATCTTTTTTAGCCAATATAATATCCGCTAACGAACACCATTCCCGTTGAATACGGTACAAGTGAGAACGGCTTTCAGCACGCGCCACTGGATATACAGGCAACAACGGAGGATGAGGAAAACGCTCATCCAAGTATTCCATCATGATGCCGGTTTCATACAAAACCAAATCACGGTCAACCAAGGTTGGTAACTGGTCGTATGGATTCAAAGACCTTAGATCTTCGGGTATATTTTCGGGATCCACATCGTGAATCTCAACCGCAACACCTTTCTCGGCTAAAACAATACGCACGCGGTGGCAGTATAAATCTGACCCATCAGAGTAAAAGGTCATGGAGGAGCGCTTGGCGACAACACCCATAAAGGTTTTCCTCACCTTAAAAACAAAAAAATCGGTGGCCAATTATACATCAACCACCGAGTCTTGGGGGATTTTTATTCCCGTTTGCTTTAACACTTTGACCTAAAACTAATAAGCCAAAGCATTTCACTGCAAATTAGCGTTTTCTATTAATGTATCTCACGCCAGAACTCACGGTTCAGGTAGTAAACCGGCACAAACAATAGCGCCAAGAATAACAATACCCAGAAGCCCAGACGTTGACGCTCTAGTGCCATAGGCTCAGCCATATACACTAGGAAGTTAGTCAGGTCGGCAACCACTTTATCGTAGGCCTTAACATCCAGGGAACCTTCTTGCTCAAGGTACAATACCTCAACCTGGTTGCCATCGTGATCAGTCTTGGCACAAGAGTCTTCTTTAATGTCTTGACCAGTTAGCGGATCAAAGCCCACTACCACAAGCGCACAACCCTTAACCTGCATACCCTGCAAACCTTCAAGTACGTGAGGCATACCCACATCTTTAAAGACCGTATTGTTCACACCGTATGGACGGCTTTCGTCCTGGTGGAAACTGCGCAGGTAAGTGTAGATCCAGTCAGCACCACGTACACGAGCCACCAAAGTTAAGTCCGGAGGCGTAGCACCAAACCATTTCTTGGAGTCTTCTGGGCGCATGGCAATCTTCATTAGACTACCAACTTTGCTTTCACCGAAGATCAGGTTTTCTGCCATCATGTCATCAGGAATTCCAAGATCGCGAGCTACTCGATTGTAGCGAGCAAACTTAGTACTGTGACAACCCATGCAGTAGTTGGCAAAGTATTTTGCGCCGCGCTGCAAAGAAGCATTATCTTCTAGGTCCACTTTCATCTCATCAAGATGAACACCGCCACCAGCTGCCAGCGATAACGCTGGCAGAATGGCAAATACAAGTGCAATTAGAGTTTTCATTAGTGGGTCACCCTCTCTGGTACGGGTTTGGTTTTTTCTCTGGCTGAAATAAACGGCAAGGTTAAGAACCAACCAAAATAAACAACCGTACCCACCATGCCCAATTTCGCATAAACACCCGTGGCAGGCTGAGTACCCAACCAGGTTAGCAAGATGAAGAACAAGGCAAATAGCACTAGGTTGATGCGAGAAATCCAACCCTTATAGCGCCAAGATTTAACCGGACTACGATCCAGCCAAGGCAATACAAACAGGATAGCGATAGCTGCACCCATTAAGATAACCCCAAACAACTTATCGGGAACCACACGCAATATCGTGTAGTAAGCACCGAAATACCATACAGGCGCGATGTGTGCAGGTGTCTTCAATCCGTTCGCTTCTTCAAAGTTGGCATGCTCAAGGAAATAACCATTACCTTCAGGCCAGAAGAAAATCACAAAGCAGAATACAAACAAGAACACCACAATACCCACAAGATCATGCACTGTGTAATAAGGGTGGAAAGGCACACCGTCCAATGGACGACCTTCTTCATCTTTATACTTTTTAATGTCTACGCCATCAGGGTTGTTAGAACCTACTTCGTGCAGCGCTACAATGTGCAAGAACACCAGAGCCACAATCACCAATGGCAAAGCGATAACGTGCAAAGCAAAGAAACGGTTCAAGGTAATACCCGAGATTAAGAAATCACCTTTAATCCAGGTCACCAAATCATCACCGACAATAGGGATCGCACTAAACAGGGAAATAATTACCTGAGCACCCCAGTAAGACATCTGACCCCAAGGCAATACATAACCCATGAAGGCCTCTGCCATTAACATAAGGTAGATGGCCATGCCGAAGATCCAGATAAGCTCACGAGGCTTCTGGTATGAGCCATACATCAAGCCACGGAACATATGCATGTAGATAACAATGAAGAAGAAAGACGCGCCGGTAGAGTGCATATAGCGAATCAACCAGCCCATTTCCACGTCACGCATAATGTACTCAACAGACGCGAAGGCTTCTTCTGCTGTTGGCGTGAACGACATAGTCAACCAAACACCGGTAAGGATCTGATTGGCTAGCATTAAGAAGGCGAATACACCAAAAAAATACCAGAAGTTAAAGTTTTTAGGCGCATAGTACTTGGACATATGCTTTTCGAAGGTAGCGGTCAACGGAATACGATGATCTACCCAGCCCATGAAATCGGACATTTTGCTCATTATGAGTTCTCCTCGTCCACACCAATAATCAAGGTGTTCTCATCCACATAAGAATAAGGCGGAATGCGCAAGTTCTTACCCGCTGGAGAGCCTTTCAGTACTCGACCAGACAAATCAAATCGAGAACCGTGACAAGGACAGTAGAAACCACCCTTCCAGTTGTCTTGGAATGCTTGTGGCTTCACTTCAGGGAAGTACTTAGGCGCACAACCCAAGTGAGTACAAACACCCTCAACCACTACCAGGTCTTCTTTACGAGAACGGAATATATTGTTCGCGTAAGCAGGTTGCTGAGAGGTTACGGTGTTGTTTGGATCTTTCAGCTCATCAGCCAAGCCTTCCAACAGACCAATCACTTCATCGGTGCGACGCACCACGTACACAGGCTTACCGCGCCATTCCACAACAATCATGGAGCCCGGTTCAACTTTACTAATATCTGCTTTTGCAGGTGCGCCCGCCGCTTTTGCTTTTTCACTTGGATTCCAAGATTTAACAAAAGGTACAGCTACACCCACAGCACCAATACCACCACCCACCGCGGTTGTTGCGATGAGGAAGCGGCGTCTGCCATTATTTACGCCATCATTACTCATTCAGGCATTCTCCCATCCACTTTTTAGAATTCTTTTTAAACTTAGCCACTTTGTATAACACGCTTTGCGCAAATAACAAGAACATGCGCATAAAGGGCTCTTTCTGACTAAAACCCAGCAATACCGCTTGATTATAGATCATCGAAAAATTTGGCACGAATAGTAATGAAATGTGGCCACTTTAACAAGGCGCCAAGTCAATTAACCTTACTAAGTTAAGGTATAAGTGATTGTTTTTAGGTGCCTTTAATTCAATGAGCGAAACAGAGAGGAAATACAATACCCCTGAAACGTAAAAACGCCCAGATGCTGGGCATCTGAGCGTTTTTTTGAAGCAAGTTGCTCGCTGCGATTAACGCTTGGAGAACTGAGGCTTCTTACGAGCTTTACGTAGACCAACTTTCTTACGCTCAACTTCACGGCTATCACGAGTAACATAACCCGCAGCACGTAGAGAAGGACGTAGAGTCTCATCGTATTCCATCAATGCACGAGTAATACCGTGACGGATAGCACCCGCTTGACCAGAAGCACCACCGCCTTTAACGGTGATGTACAGGTCGAATTTCTCTAGGTTTTCAGTCAACGTTAGCGGCTGACGTACTACCATGCGAGAAGTTTCACGACCGAAGTATTCTTCAATAGAACGCTTGTTGATCATGATTTTGCCTGTTCCAGGACGCAAGAAAACGCGTGCTGTAGAAGACTTACGACGACCAGTACCGTAGTTTTGAGTTGTAGCCATGATAATCCCCTTAAACCTTCAATTCTTTTGGTTGTTGTGCAGCGTGTGGATGCTCAGTACCAGCATACACTTTCAACTTAGTGAACATTGCACGACCAAGAGGGTTCTTAGGAAGCATGCCTTTAACTGCTAGCTCAACTACACGACCCGGCTTACGAGCCTGAAGGTCATCAAAGTTGATTTCACGGATACCACCTGGGTAACCAGTGTGACGGTAGTACATCTTATCCGTTGCTTTCGCGCCGGTTACCGCAACTTTGTCCGCGTTGATTACGATGATGTTATCACCGGTGTCAACGTGAGGAGTGTACTCAGGCTTATGCTTGCCACGTAGACGAAGAGCGATAGCAGTAGCAAGACGACCAAGAGTCTGGCCTTCTGCATCCACGATCAACCATTCGCGTTTTACTGTTTCGGGTTTAGCTGTATATGTTTTCATAATCTTTTCTTTCCGCCTAATCAGGTAAATTACCAACTTATTTGTTCTAAATCGGTCGATAACTCCGTTTTAGGGCTTCGTCGGGGGAAACGAGGCGCGGATTATACGAGATCGCCCCAGGGATTTCACCCCCTTTTTAGCTAATTATTACCGCTTATGCGCTTTTAGTAACGCTCCCCTTCCTTGAAGTGCATCAAACCATAGGTTAACGCCGCCAGCGCCACCACCGCATTGAGCATAATCACGACCCCAAGACTGTCGTGCTGCGCGGCATTTTGCGCGTATCCCAGCAACCCCCCGACGTAATAAGACAGGGCCGAGCCAAAGAAAGTAATAAGCAATACACAAACCAGATAATAGCCGCGACCATCATCCAGCTTTAAATTTAAGCTAAGAATTTGCTGGCCAAAGAACCGATAAGCCCCAAAACACAGGCCCATAGTGCAGGCCAGAGTGATAACAAAGTACAGAATCATGTTTAAACCCCAGTGGAGCAGCTTTTATACTGCTATTAATATCCCATAAGCCTAATACAGATTTGCACTTGCTCAAGCTGGGTTTTAATTAAAGTGCAGCCGTTATCGTTTTACCCATCATGGCGAGGTCGCAGGCTTTAATAGTCAAAATCTTCACTGAGATACACCTCCTCACCCGCCAGCAGGGTCTGCAGCACCTGGGTATGGCGAATATCTTCCACTTCCACCTCAAACAGGTTTTGATCCAGCACCAGTAAGTCGGCCTCCTTACCCACCTGCAAAGACCCCACTACCTGCTCCTGGCGCATCACATAGGCCGAATTTATGGTGTAGGCCGCCAAAGCCTGGGGCAAAGACAGGTTTTGCGGGGCGCGGGTGAGCGCATTTTGCAAACCTATAAAGGGATTAAAATCACTGACACTCCAGTCACTGCTTAGAGTGACGCGAGCCCCCGCATCATTAAGGGACTTAATGGGCACCAGGTTATGGGCTTTTTTAGATCCTATGACCTGAGCCATCTCGGGCCAGTGAGACGGGTGAGTAAAATCCCCCGCTACTTGGCAATCGGCGGTGACGTTTAATTGGGCAAAACGCCTAATATCCTTTTTACCCACAACCTCCAGATGCGTGAGGCGATGACGGCCCTTACTACTGCCGCCCTGTTCAATGGCATTTAGCGCCTCATGAATGCCACGATCCCCTATGGCATGAATGTGAAAATCGAAGCCGATCTTCTCCAGCACGTTAATGTAGTTCGCCAAGCGGGCCTGAGTGAAGTAGTTCAAGCCATTATTGGTGGGCTGACCCAACATATCAAAGGCATATGAGCCGTTTAAGGCGGCAGTGGTATTCACTGGTATGCCGTCGCTGTAGAGCTTTATTTGGTTCATTCGCAAAAGGCGTTTCGGGTCATTACGGTAAAGGGACTTAAGTTTTTTAAATTGAGCGGCATCGTCATCTTCGGGGTAGGCCCACAATCCCACCACTGCTCGCACCGTAAGGGCATGGTCTTTTTCCAATTGCAGCCAGGTTTGCGGGTGACCCCGGCGCCAATAGGCCCGTGCATCCACTATGGAGGTGATGCCATGCTGGGCAAAGGCCGGCAGCGTGTGGTTTACCATACCGTCGTAATCATTTTGGCGGCGCTGTGGGGTGGTTTTCATGGCCAAGTGCATAGCCATCTCTCCGGCGTTATCGATTAACAAGCCATTGGGTTGACCCGTGTATTCATCCTTCATGATGATTCCACCCACCGGGTTCGGAGTGTTTTTATTAAATCCCAACAAAGCCAAGGCCTTGGAGTTTACCCACATGGAATGGGAGGTTTGCTCCATGACAATCACCGCGCGATGGCTTTCTGCCTCATCTAGGATATCCACCGGGTTACGCTGGGCTTCCATCAGAGTATTGATGTCATGGCCATAACCCACCAACCAGGGCTCACCAGGAAAGTCCCGCGCTGCCTGCTTAATAGCAGGTATATAGTTCTCAGGGTCCTCTTCGTCATAATCCAGAGCAAAATGATTATTGTTGGAGCCGGATTCCAGCGGATGAATATGCACATCATGAAAACCCGGCATCACCATCTTGCCCAAAAGGTTAATCACCTGTGCGCCCTTCTCAAATTTTTCTGCCCCGTTATTACTGCCCACAAACTCAATCACCCCATCAACAATCACCAAGGCCTGGGCCCAGGGTTGTTTCGGGTTCACCGTGTAAATGGCACCATTTTTATAAACCAGGGTCCCTTGGCCATGGGGTGTTTTAGCCTGGCCAGTAACACTCATAGCAATGAAGACAAAGCCCAACAAAACCGACACAAAAAAACGCAAGGGGGAACAAACAGAAGTTTTCATATTTCACCCACACAACCAATAAGAGGGACCCTATTGTTATAGTTCATAAGGGGGTGAAAGCAACACGGGGAAATGAAGGCGTTCAAGCTAAGCCTGAACACCTTCAAAGGGAACGATTTACAGGTCGCTGCTGCGATACACCTCTTCACCGGCTAACAGGGTTTGTAAAATCCTAGTGTCTTTGATTTGGCTTTTATCAATTTTAAACAGGTTTTGATCCAGCACCACCAGGTCGGCTTCTTTACCCACTTCAATGGAGCCCACCTTATCATCCTGACGCATAGAATAAGCCGAGTTAATGGTATAAGCCGCCAGCGCATCTTCCATGGAAATATTTTGTGGCGCGCGACTCACCGCATTCGACAAACCTAAAAACGGATTAAACGGGCTCACACTCCAGTCACTGCTAAGGGTTAAACGAGCACCGGCTTGGGCCAAGTCCTTTAAAGGAATTTGGTTATGGGTTTTATCTTCATCAATAAACTCCGCCAATTCCCCCCAATGTTCCGGGTTTGACCATTCTCCCGCCACCTGACAATCGGCGGTGGCATTAATTTGCGCAAACCTTTTGGCATCCACCGGATCTAAAATTTCCACATGGGTAATACGGTGGCGGCCTTTTTCAGTGCCTGACTGTTCAATGGCATTAAGCGCCTCATGAATACCACGATCCCCAATGGCGTGAATTAAAAAGTCAAAGCCTGTGCCTTCCAGTTCGTTAATGTATTTTGCCATACGCGCTTCAGAGAAATAGTTAAGGCCCTTGTTGCCTTCTATGCCCAATAAATCAAATTGATAAGGGGTTTTAAAGGCAGCGGTTGTATTTTGAATCAGGCCATCGCTGTACATCTTAATCTGATTAAATCGCAACAAACTATTGGGGTTGTTGGAATACAGGGACTTAAACATGGCAATTTGTCTGTCATCATCCTCAGAGGCGTAAGACCACAAAGCGGCGGTGACACGCACTGTTAACAAATCTTCTTGCTCTAAACGATTCCATACATTTTGATGGCCACGTTTCCAGTACACACGAGCATCCGAAATAGAGGTAATGCCGTTTTTAGCCAATTGCGGCAAGGTGTAATAGACCATGCCTTCGTAATCAATTTCTTCTTTTTTAGCGGTGGCTTCCAGGGCCATGTCAAAAGCCATTTCCCCTGCGTTATCAATTAAGATGCCATTGGGTTTGCCATTTTTATCGTGCATAATTTTGCCACCCACTGGATCCGGGGTGTTTTCATCTATGCCCAGTTTTTCAAGGGCGCGGGAATTGGCCCATACCGAATGTGAGCTTTCCGACATAATCACCACCGGACGGGAGTCCACGGCGTCATCCAGTATATCCACCGGGCTGCGTTTAGCGTTAAGCAAGGTGCCCACGTAATGACCATAACCCACCAGCCATTTGGCGTGACGAAAATCTTTTCGGGCTTTTCTAATGGGGAGTATAAAATCTTCGGCGTCGTCTTCCTGAGAGTTTAAACTAAATTGGGTGTTTTCAGAGGCCGACTCAATGGGGTGTGTATGCACATCATGAAAACCCGGCATCATCATGCGGCCCTGTAAATCAATCACATTGGCGGCCGAGGCTTCAAAACCCTGTACTTGCGCATTACTGCCCACCATTTTTATGATGCCGTTTTCAATCACTATGGCCTCAGCCCAGGGCTGGGACTTATTCACTGTGTAAATGGCGCCGTTTTTATACACAGTAATGGATTCTTTGCTGGGCCCTTTACTGGCAGTTAAAGCGCTGCAACCGGCCAACACAAGACTTGCTGCACTGGCCAGAACCAGCAAGCCTTTTTTAAAGGCATGCGGGGCGTTTTTTTTATGTTTATTCATATTTATCGCTCACGTATTCAAGAGAAGGTCGTAGTAAAAGAGAGTGAAAAATTAACACAGGGAAGGTGACACTCAGGTAACAGCGTTAGCTGCCACCCGGTGTCTGGGACGTTACCGGTTTATAAGTTAAAACCACTGCTGCGGAATACTTCCTTTCCCTTTAACAGGGTTTGCAGGACTTTGGTTTGTTTAATTTTGGTGGGGTCAATGGTCAGTATATTTTGATCTAACACCACTAGATCCGCTTCTTTACCTACTTCAATGGAGCCCACCTTGTTTTCCTGGCGCATCACATAGGCTGAGTTAATGGTGTAGGCCGCCAAGGCGTCATCCATAGACAGGTTCTGCGGGGCTCGGGTGACCGCATTTTGCAAACCAATAAACGGGTTGAACGGGCTCACACTCCAGTCACTGCTTAGGGTCACACGGGCCCCCGAATCCTGCAGGCTTTTAATAGGCACTAGGTTATCGGATTTTGCGGCGCCAATTAAGTCAATCATTTCACCCCAGTGTGATGGGTCGGTGAAGTCACCAGCCACTTGTAAGTCGGCGGTCACATTTAGCTGAGCAAAACGCGGAGTATCCACAGGGTCCAGAATTTCAATGTGCGTTAAACGGTGACGACCTTGATCACTGCCGGCATCTTCAATGGCGTTAAGCGCTTCGTGAATACCACGATCTCCAATGGCATGAACATGAAAATCAAACCCTATGGCTTCCAGCTCAGAGATGTAATTGGTTAAACGAGCCTGAGTGAAATAGTTTAAACCCTTGTTACCCTCTAATCCCAACAAATCAAATTCGTAAGGGGTTTTCATGGCGGCGGTGGTATTGGAAGGAATGCCATCACTGTACAGCTTAATTTGGTTAATACGCAAAAAGCTGTTGGCATCATCACGGTACAAGGATTTTAACTTAGCCAATTGCTCGGCATCGTTGTCTTCAGGGTAAGCCCATAGACCCACAGAGGCACGCACGGTTAACTTATTGGCTTGCTCTAACTGATTCCATACATCCAAGTGACCACGCTTCCAGTAAGCACGCGCATCCACAATGGAGGTAATGCCGTGTTTGGCCAACTCAGGCAGCGTGTAATACACCATACCTTCATAATCTACCTGAATAAAATCCGGGGTGGCTTCCATGGCCACCGACATGGCCACCTCACCTGCGTTATCAATTAAGATGCCGTTGGGCAAACCGGTTTTTTCATCTTTCATGATCACGCCACCCACTGGGTCTGGTGTGTCTTTGCTATAACCAATCATTTCAAGGGCCTTTGAGTTAACCCACATAGAATGCGAGGTTTGCTCCATGATGATCACCGGGCGATCACTCACCGCCTCATCCAGAATTTCAACCGGGTTTCTTTGCGCTTTTAACAGGTTGTAAATATCGTGACCATAACCAATTAACCAGTCAGCATTTGGAAACTGCTGGGCCGCTTGTTTAACAGCTGGAATGAAATTCTCAGGGTTGGTCTCAAAGGTATCAATGCTGAAGTGAGTATTCTCAGAGCCAGATTCAATGGGGTGAATATGCACATCATGAAAACCGGGCATCATCATCTTACCGTTTAAATCAATCACCTGGGCACTGTTGGTCTCGAACTGAACTACGTCGGTATTATTACCCACAAAGGTAATCACACCGTCGGTAATCACCACGGCTTCGGCACTGGGGTTTTCAGGGTTAACAGTATAGATAGCGCCATTTTTATAAACGGTGACACCTGTGCCATCCGGGATATTACTGTCATCTTCGGCGGCACTGCCGCAGCCAGCCATGCCCAACGACACGGCAGCAACCATGGCCACCAGGGACCGTTTCACAAAATTGGGGGCGTTTTTAAGTTTCATTATTTGCGCTCAAGACTATTAGTGATTATGCGAGATTTTCTCAACCTCACTCTAATGCCTAAATTATCAGAGCCAACGTAACAGCCAGGTAACAGCCTTTAAAACCTCATGGCCACCTGAAAACGTTCATCGTCTTGAGTCACTGTCATGACCCAGCCTTTTTGTTCACAAATTTTTTCAACCAGATACAACCCCACCCCATAACCGTAGTCTTCTTGTGGCGCTTGATACTGAACATCCTCTTTTAAGCAGGTATTGATAACCTCTATGCCTTCCTGGGTGGCCTTAATATAAATGTCGCCACTATGGGTATATTGAAAGGCATTACGCACCAAATTTTCCAATACCATTTTTAATAGCTTTTTCTCACAGGAAAACTGTAAGTCAGGCACCACTTCAATATTTAACTGCACGTCTTTATGCTGTAACAGGTATTCATTCATGGCCACCGCCCCCTCCACTAGGGCTCGCACATCAAACGAAGACACATCCAGCTCCCGGTGTTTGCCACTCCACAACCACAACAGGCACTCGGTGGTGGCCAGCATATGGTTATTGGCGCGACGCATGCGCTCAAGTTTTAAGGCATCGCCTTTTAAGGGCCGCTCACTGTCTTTTTGCAAAAGATCCAAGGCGGCCCGTGTGACCGCTAAAGGAGTCCGCAATTCATGACTCAATGTACGTAAAAAATCTTTTTCGCGCTGATGGTAGGATTCAAGTTTGTTCACCGAGCCCGCTAAGCGGTCGGCCACCAACTGCAACTCTTTAAATCGAAAGGAGTCTGGCTCAATTTCTATGCTTTGCTTGGACTCCGGGTTAATTGAGCGCGCCCAGCGCTCTAGCTTTTGAACCGGCGATATTATGGCCATGGCAATGTTGCGCACCAATAAAAAAACCAGCAAACCCACAAACAGTAACAACATAATCTGTAGCTCGGGAATGTCTATGGCCACATCGTAATCATCGGCAATATCACTGTAGGTGTGCAGCACGTAAAAGAAGCCTTCATTCCTTGGGTGCTGGTAGGGCAACAGATAATACTCGTAACCTGGAATTTGCGCCTTTAACATCACCGCATCTTCATGGTGATTTAAAGGGAACAAGGTTTTAATTACCGTGGGAAATTTTTGATAATTTAAATAATACTGGGTGTAGCGGTCGCCACTTTCAGGCAGGGTATCGCCGTATTTTAATTCAAGGTATACCTCTTCCGCTTGTAGGCTTAAAAAGTAATGGGTCATGTCATAAATGCCCCAGTCGTATACCTTATTAATGCTAAGGGAATAAATGACAATTAAGGCCGCGAATAACAAACCCACCTGCAGCGCGATGTAACGCCCAATACTGCTAGGCATTTTCATCTTCACCCCTCAAACTAATACCCGACCCTCTTATGGTGTGTATTAACGACTTTTCGCCGGGCCCCTCCAGCAATTGGCGCAATCGATAAATTTGTGTTTTTAAGGCATCTTTAGAAGGTGGATCGTCTGGCCAGACAAACGATTCCAATTGCCCACGACTTACCACTTTGGGACTCTCGCGCATTAACAACTCTAATAATTTCCATTCAATGGGGCTTAGGGTTAATGTCCGGCCATTACGTTGGGCCTGATGAGTGGTGGTGTTCAAAGAGAGGTCACACACCTGCAATAAACCTGATGAATTACTGCTGCGCCTGGCCAACACCCTTAAACGTGCTACCAGCTCGGGCAAGTCAAAAGGCTTCACCATGTAATCATCGGCCCCCTTATCAAACCCCGTAAGCTTGTCTTCTAAGGTATCGCGGGCAGTTAACATAAGGCACGGAGTGCTTACCCCCTGTTCACGCATTTTTGAACACAAGGTTAAACCATCCATTCTGGGCATCATCACATCCATAATGATCACGTCGTATTGATTGGTTTTAATGAGCTCTAACCCCATAACGCCGTTATAGGCCAGGTCACACTCTATGGATTCGTCTTCCAGAAATTCGGCCACTAAAGCCGACAAATCCAGATCATCTTCCACTAGGAGAACCAACATGGGCATATTTCCAGATTAAATTAAAAGAGGCGTAGTTTAATAATAGCTGCCCCAAGGTAACAACCGGGTAACAGGTGAAAATATTTAATGAGAGCACAGGGTAATAAGAAGAAGGGAGGGGGCGATGCACTCGAACAGGTCAGGCGCGTATTTTAAATCAAGTTCTGGAATCCAGCATATGCAGAAATATGTGTATCCCAGTACGAGGTTGCTTGCAGGCGACAATCATTAGCAGCTCCAACTATTCGGCTGAAACTGATCGCCTGCAAGCAGCCTTGTACATTTTCGGGCTTATATAATCTCGAGCTTAAGTTTAGTGCTCGCGAGTCGCCAAGAACTTCACATCCGGGTGACGATCCATCGCCAGTGACAAATTCACCATGGTTGGGGCCACGTACGTTAAGTTACCGCCCCCATCAAGGGCTAGGTTATCGTGGGCTTTTTTCTCAAAAGCGCCCAATATTTGTTTATCGTCACACTCAATCCAGCGGGCCGTAGCCACGCTAATGGGTTCATACATGGCTTCAACCTTGTACTCATCCTTTAAGCGCTGCGACACCACATCAAACTGCAAGGGACCAACGGCTCCCACAATTAGGTCGTTATTCCGAAGTGGGCGGAATACTTGCACCGCGCCCTCTTCCGACAGCTGAATAATGCCTTTTAGCAGCTGTTTCTGTTTAAGCGGGTCTTTCAAGCGGATACGTTTAAACAGCTCCGGCGCAAAGTTAGGAATACCGGTGAATTTCACCTCTTCACCCTGGGTGAAGGTATCGCCAATTTGAATGGAGCCGTGGTTGTGTAAACCAATGATGTCGCCTGCGTAGGCTTCTTCTAAAGACTCACGGTCACCGGCCATAAAGGTTAGGGCGTCGTTAAAGCGCACATCCTTGCCAATACGCACGTGGCGTGCCTTCATGCCCTTGCTGAATTTACCCGACACAATACGCATAAACGCAATTCGGTCACGATGCTGAGGGTCCATGTTGGCCTGAATTTTAAACACAAAACCTGAAAATTTTTCCTCCACAGGCTCCACTTCACGTACGTCGGTTTCACGGGCCAGTGGTTGCGGTGCCCATTCGGTTAACCCGTCTAACACGTGGTCTACACCAAAGTTACCCAAGGCAGTACCAAAGTATACTGGGCTTAATTCACCGGCTAAAAACAGCTCTTTATCAAATTCGTGGCTGGCGCCTTTGACCAGTTCAACCTCGTCACGCAAGTCATCGGCGTAGTTGCCTATGGCTTCGTCTACTTCAGGGTTATTAATGCCCTTAATCACGCGGCGCTCTTGGATGGTATGACCCTGACCGGTTGAGTATAAAATCACCTCATCGTCATATAGGTGATACACACCCTTAAACTCTTTACCCATGCCAATGGGCCAAGTAATAGGGGCACAGGCAATTTTAAGTACGTCTTCCACTTCATCCATAAGGTCCACCGGATCACGTGTGTCGCGGTCCAATTTGTTCATGAAGGTCACAATTGGGGTGGTACGCAGGCGGGTTACTTCCATAAGCTTGATGGTACGTTGCTCTACACCCTTGGCGGCATCAATTACCATTAAGCAGGAATCCACCGCCGTCAGCGTACGGTAGGTGTCTTCCGAGAAGTCTTCGTGCCCTGGAGTATCCAGTAGGTTGACCAGACACTGGTTATAAGGAAATTGCATAACCGAGGTGGTAACCGAGATACCACGGTCTTTTTCCATCTGCATCCAGTCGGATTTGGCGAACTGACCCGACTTTTTACCCTTTACGGTACCGGCCTGTTGTAAGGCGTTGCCGAACAACAAAACCTTCTCGGTGATGGTGGTTTTACCGGCATCCGGGTGACTTATTATCGCGAAGGTACGGCGTTTGCCCACCTCTTCGGTTTGAGTGCTCATAAAATTTGGCTTGGATCTTGAAAAATTGCGCGCATTATAGCCAGCTCAGGGGCAAGTTACGAGGGGATTTAACCCTCTGTGGACGGTTAAGCGGGCCAGGTCAAACACCCTGCCCGCCTGCTACACAGTGTCCCTACTGTAAAAGCCCACGGGCAGGGTGTTTGGCCTGGCTTAATTGGGCTTGGGTAGCGGAGCTTTATAGAAGATATCTGTGACCTTGGGCTGGGTTATCAATTGTTTTTTAGGGCCTAGCTGTTATGGTTGTGCCAATAACTCCAATGAGTTTTAAAGCGGCCATGGAATGGTGTGTTAGATTTTGCGCGTAAAGGGAAAACGCTATCCTCCCTCAAAGCCCCATATCAATTTTTAGCAACATTCCCTCGTACATAAAGTGGCATCTGAGAACTCGCAAAACAAAGATAATCAGTTGGTTTTACCTGTTAAAACCAACGAATGCATATCGAGCTAAAGATGAAATATAAAGCACTCCTTACAGCCACCTTAGTAGGCACTCTGCTGGGCTGCACATCAACCATGACCAACACGGTATTAAACCGAGCCACATTCGATTTAAATTGCCCAAGTGAATCCATTAAAACTCAAGAATTAGGGTTTAAAACCATCGGTGTGGTCGGATGTGGAAAAAGAGCCACCTACATATTGAATGGCGAATGTTCAAGCAAAAAATCATGCCAAGCAATTATGAATTCGGACTTAAAATAAATACAATATATTTTATATTTCAGCTACAGACAGATCTAAAAGGCAAACCAGTGAAGAAGACCTTAAATACAGTTTTAACCACTATCGTTGTAAGTTTATCCATACAAGGTTGCAGCACACCTAACTACAATCCCCTTGAATATTTTCAAACAGCTGGAATTGGCATTGCTGTATACGAATTGGAGTGTGCAAAAGATAAACTTGATGTTGTTTCATTAGGCGGCGCCTCTTACGGTGTAATGGGTTGTGGTAAAAAGGCAATCTATGTGGGCCCTGGGGAATCAGGTTTTGTTAGAACCTCCGATATTGAAATTATTAAATAACACATAGCCAGTGACCAATCTTGGCAAGAAAATAGAGGGAATGTATGGGGCAAGAATTCAAAGAACTATCAAGCAAACATATTGACTTCATTGGCAATCAACAAATTTACTTTGTGGGCACGGCTGCCGAAAGCGGCCATGTGAATTTGTCCCCCAAGGGCGGCGACTCCCTTAGAGTCATTGATGCCAATACCATCGCTTGGCAAAACCTCACTGGCAGTGGCAATGAATCCGCCGCCCATGTGTTACTAAACCCTAGAATGACCATTATGTTTTGCGCCTTTGAAGGCTCACCGCTAATTCTACGGGCTTATGGTCAGGCCCGCGTTCTTCACCGCAATGACAGCGACTGGGAAAAATACATAACCCTATTCCCAGAGAGCGTGGCATCACGGCAGATTTTTATTTTGGATATATCACTGGTGCAATCATCTTGCGGCACATCGGTACCTTACTTTAATTACGAAAGTGATCGAGATACCCTAGCTAAGTGGTCAGAGAACAAAGGCAAGGAAGGCATTGAAGCCTATTGGGCTAAAAAGAATCAGCGCAGCATTGATGATTTTGATTCCGAGATCCTTGAGCGTAGCGGCATTACAATCGACAGCTAATTCCCCTTATAAAATCAATGTTTGTTTGCCCATTTAAAAGCGCTTTCTAAACAAGGCCAATGCAAATAAAAATAACAAACCTGCATAGCTTGTATATATAAACACACTTGGGTGGCGGCTAAAGAAGCTGCCCCCAGCTGTGTTTGAATAGGGCATATCCACCAATAAAGCGCTTTGCACAAACGCCTGGCTTTTAGCTAGCACTCGTCCATTTGGTAACACCACCATGGACGGGCCATTGTTAATTACATGAATTAGCGGCAAACGATTTTCTACCGCTCGTAGTGATGACATGGCACCATGCTGATAAGGCTGGCGAGACTGCCCAAACCAACCATCGTTAGATAACACAGCGAGGACACTGCCCTCGGCATTCTCCCCCACCGATTGCGCAATAAACCGGGGAAACAAAACCTCGTAACAAATGGCAGGTATTAGGCGCATGCCTGCTACCTCAAATACCTGGTGGCTATCCCCTTTTGATAAGTTAGCGATAAAGTCACCAAATATCTCCTCGCTCCAATCGCGCACCCATGCATTCTTTTCAAAGGGCACATATTCTCCAAAGGCAATGCGCTGCACCTTACGGTATTGCCCCGCTAACTCACCGTTTTTTGAAATCAATGACAGGGTATTAAATTCTTTAGCGGTAAATTCTTTTGGGTTGTTTTCATGTGCCACCAACGTACTCTCCATATCCTGAAATACTAGGGGCACCTTTAAGGCACGCACCTGATTTTTATAGGCAGCCTTTACATAGTCACTGGCAAAAAAACCTTTGTAGCGAGACTCTGGCCAAAAAACAATTTCAGCGCCCCCCTTTGCTAGCTGCTGAGTTAATGGCATCTCGGGCGGGAAAGACCAACCAAAACCCGCCTTTGGGGTGGGAACGTTTATGCTGGGTGTTTCATTAGATTGCACCATGCCAATTTTTTTAGTGCCCCAACTGTCAATGTGTTTATCCCAGGCATACAAATTATAGACCCCATATATAAACCAACTTGTCATTAACAAACCGGCCACCAATAGGGGAGTAAATTGGTTTTTAATATTTTTATGGGTAAGAGACAAGTAAATTACAGCATTGCTTAGGGCCATTAAAAAATCCAAGCCATATACACCAGTAAGGTCGGTGCCCTGAATGGCCAGTAAAAAGTACGATTGGCTCTCGCCTAATTGAATCGGGAACAGCCATGGATAGGTAGAAAAAAACGTCACTACCAAAAAAGGAAAGATAAAAATTTGTAACAGGCTAAATTTACGGTAACACCAGCACCACAACGCAATAATAATGGCGATAATTTGTGAACAATACAGCCAGTAAACCATGGCTAACAGAGAAGCGGTAACAACAGAGTAACCCTTTATCTGCATGATAAAGGTGAGTATCCAATAATTACCTATTATAAAAAAACTCAGGCCAGCTACAGTTCCTAACAGGTAACTGCGTTTTATAGATAATCCCTGCACTGCCAGCATGAGTGGCACAAATCCAAACCACGCACAGATATAAAACTTGCCATAAAGAAACGGCAACGCCATTAACAAACCCGTTAACACCGCCAGACCACAACGCTGCACTGTATATAAACTTGGCTCTGAGTCCGCTACATTAAACGAAAAGGTGTTAATGAACTTGCTGAGCATCATAGGCCCTGGCGCCTGCCAGTTCATCATTAGAATAATGCGCCGACAAAAGCGCTTCAATTTGTTGCTGTTTATCCGCCTCGGAAAGGGCCGAATCTAAAATAGGTTGTTTTTCCTGGCTGTAACTCTGGTAGCGGCTATCCCATTGTTGTTGTTGTTGCTCCATGGCCACCATCTGCGAGGCAGCCTGCTCACCCAATACATCGACTCGTAAGGCGTGTATATCGTGTTGTGTTGCCCCTGCCTGTCGCATGGACTGCACGTCGCTGTTAAGTTGTTTCACTTGCTGGTCGGCCGTTTCATTTAAATCAGGGGAACTACTGCTATTACTCGCATTAAGCAATGCCATCTCACTGTCTTTTTGTTGGACGGTGAGTTCTGTGTCTTGTTGAATGGCCATTTTTTGTAACGATAAGCTGGCTTGCTCCTGCTGTGCTAAAAATAGTTTATCAGCCACGTCTTGCCCTAAATAATCTTGACGCATGGCGGTTATTTTTTCCAGTTGATCTATGGCCGCCTGCAGGCTGTTAGTGGCCACGCCACTTTTTAACCATTTTGTTTCGGCCTGTTTAAAGGCGTAGTAATCACCCAACACTTGGGCCACCTGTTCGCCAGCCTCACCTGGTTGGGCTTGTTTAATAAGGTTTTGTATTTTTTGTAAGTCTTGCGGGGTTAAATGATCGGGCAGTCGGGATACTACCAAATTCAATGAGGCCAGGGCCTGTTCATCTAATATCAGCGCGCCCACATTATCCAGTTTGGCCATCATCAGGGCATCTTCCACGTCCCTAAAGCTCACGTTAAATCCCGATTTAGGGGCAGTATTTTTGCCAGCCAGTAATAAATCTGTGTCATCCAGATAAACATGGTTCTCACTAGAGCTAACGGCAGTATCAATCTGGTTTAGTAAATTATGGGTACCAGAGGCATGCTCTTTAACCGAGTCCACTGTAAAAGCAGAGTCCATCACCTTTGGCTCCGGGCCCAACAGCCAGGTAGTCAACATTAGTGCCATGATCGACACAAAAAAGTATTGGCTAGTAAATTTTTTCTTTTTTGACATATGCCCACCAAACTCAAAAACACCTAAACTGGGTGCCTGTATTTTGCCCGCCACATTGGCAGATCTTATTTTTATTATTTAGTGCCTATGTACACTTTAACCTATCAAACAGAGCCACCTGGGTAGCTCTGTTCAAAAATAATAGTAACCTAATTTAGCTGATAACCAGCCTCATAGATTTACAAATTATTTTTAATGTCTTGATAGACGCTAGGCGCCCATAACATAGACAAGTGGTTTTCATTTGCCAGTTGCGTGCTGTTACCACAGATGGCGCTGGATGCTGGCAAGATAACACCATCATAAGCAGACCAAAGTGAAATATCGCAACCACGACCCGCCAAGGTGTTCAAGAAAGCTGAACCCGGACGCATATCGAAGCAAGATGAGTTAAAGCAAGCATAGGCAATGCTCGTGCCGTTATGAGGAGCGGCCAAGGCGATGAACTTATCGTTCGCGCTCGCGCCACCTTCCATTACACGATACCAGCGTGTCACCAATCCACCATTAGAATGGGAGATAATCGTCACTTTCTGGTTGTTATGCTTGCTGCGAACATCCGCCACAAAGGTAGCCAGTTCACGGCCGCTTTGTGCATTACTGCTAAACCAAGAGCTGTATTCGAAACCATACAGTGAACAACGTGGATGCCCATCGGCCTCCAGGTAGTTCATGATGTCGATCCAGTTGAAGTTGCCACCACTATAGCCGTGGACAAAAACGATAGGTTTAACATTGGCATCGCATTCATTGCTGCTGCTGCCGCCGCCAGATGCAAATGCACTGGAAGCAAGTAAGGTAAGGGCGCAAACCTTTACTGCGGTGAGAAGCGCTTTTATCATGAAGTTAGTCCTTTATGTTGTTTTTATAGTAAAGATCCGCTCAACAACTTACTGCGTCATCGTTAAGATCAATTTAAGGCTAGTTCAAGTATTTACATTCCCTTGTAAGAACTGATGATCTTTTAAAAAATATTTCTATTCTAAAAATCGTCATTCCATCTTTTAAATTAAATACTGCGACGTCCTTCACGAAAGTGAAAAACGAATTACCGCGCTAACTTAAATCAGACTTTTTGCTAGTACTTGTAAGAACTGATGATCTTTCAAGATCAATCATTATTATTTTAATAATCCATTACTTTTGTTTATATAAAAGCAGGAAAACGCATATAAAATAGTCAACCTGCAATGCAGTTGGTACGTTTGTTATTTTATTTTTATGTCAATTATATTTTTGTAAAGATACTAAGCAGTGCATAAACAGCATTAAGAACCGGCCTTCTCGCTGCGATAATCTGTGGGGGTCATATTGGTCCAGCGCTTAAAGGCTCGGTTAAAGGCACTGGAGCTGGAAAAGTTTAAGTGAGCGTAAATTTCTTTTATTTGGGTATTGGCATCCAACACCATCTTAATAGCAATGCGCTTGCGCACCGAATCGCAAATGGCCGAATAGTTAAGGTCTTCCTGCTTTAAATAGTTTTTTAAGGTACTCAGGCTTATATGAAAATCCTGAGCGGCCTGGGCGGCGGTGGGCATCTCCTCAGGCTTGTGCTCTGCCAGGTAACTAAAAATAAGCTGGCTAAAGGGTGCCTGTATAGACACCTGTTTTTCGATGCGTTCAAATTTACGCATAAGCATATTAAGCATCTTGGGGTTGGCAGAGCGAATGGGGATTTCCAGCACGGATGGCTTCACAATCACCTCGTTCTCAGACTGGCCAAACAAGACCGGGCAGTTAAATATTCGTTGGTATTTTTCAAGGGCACACAGGGGCTCATGTTTAAAGCTCACCCGCTCAAGGGTTATCTCTTGTGCGCGGCTGTCCCCCACTAAAAATCGAGCCAGCTGAATGGCCGATGCCAGGTCCATTTCAATGAGCGGGGCAAAGCTAATGGAGTCGCACAGATTATTCAGTTGGTAGTGGTAGAGCTCAGCGCGTTTAAAGAAGTTTACATCCAACGCCTGATTCAACACATGTTTGTATTTGGCCGAATAATAAAGAGCCTGCTGCAGGTTGCTGGCGTTCATGAAGATATAACCCACTATGCCGTAGTCGGAGGGATGAATGTGCTCCCCTATATCCAAACCAAATGAATAGTCGCCGCACTCTTTTACAATTTTTTGTACTAAGGCATCCACCTCCGCATGTTCCAGGCGGCCTCGACTGGCATTTTTAAAACGTTCGTCCCTGTTATTTCCACCAGGCCCACCCTGACCCTTGGCCTGAATTTTAATTAGATAGTCAGACAGAAGATTAAAATATATTCCGGAGACGCTGGTGTTTTTCATCTCAAACTCTAAAGTGGTTTGTTATTATTTTTTCGTCTTGGTACAGGCGTATTTGCTTCTTCATACCTTTAGGATAGGCAATGTAGCGCCTAAGGCCGCAAGCTGCAGCTCTATTTTAGCAATTGGTTCTATTAATTGTCAGTTGTTGCTCCCCCAAGTTATTTACCCTAGAGATAATTCACTCGCCCCTGGAGTCATATTGGCGCCCATACCGTATCAAGGGGATTTGTTCCTTGCTAATTTCCCCCCCTGCCCTAAATTCACATCGCCCACAGGCAAGTGAGTTTGATGAGAGCACCCACTGCCAATTAAAACCGCCGTTCCAAACCACGAGAGTCGCTACTTCGTAAGAGCGGGAAATTAGGCAACACAATAATAATCAGGTGGAAGCATCCATGTTAGACAACAACAATAAATGGACCCCAATGGCGAAGCGTCTCGGTCGCCATACCTTTGCCCTCAGTGTATTGGCACTGTCACAGGCAGCCATGGCCAGTACGGCGTTAGAAAACAACGCACCGCTCACAGGTTTAAGGGGCGCCCAAACAAGTGAAACTTTTTACACCCTTGACGTCACTGCCGGTGCCAGCAACCTAAACATCAGCATTAATGACGGCACAGGGGATGCCGACCTGTATGTGAAATACGGCAGCGCCCCTACTAGCACCAGTTACGACTGTCGCCCTTACGTGGGCGGCAACACCGAAGCCTGCGACATTGCCACTATCCAAACCGGCACCTACCACGTGATGGTAAAGGCCTACTCGGCTTATTCTGGCCTTACCCTGTCGGCAAGCTTTAACGAAGCCACCACTCCAGACCCAGAGCCCACGCCAACACCCGGCGCCGTTACTCTTGAAAACGGCGTAAGCCTGAATAGCCTTACCGGTGGCAGCAGTGAAGAGCTGGCCTTTGTACTAGACGTGCCCGCCGGTGCCAGTAACCTCTCTTTCACCATGTCGGGTGGCAGCGGCGACGCCGACTTACACGTTAAATTTGGCAGCGCTGCCACCACAGGCAACTACGACTGTCGCCCTTACCAAAGTGGCAACGAAGAAGCTTGCGCCATCAGCAACATCCAACAAGGAAACTACCATGTGATGGTGCGAGGCTACTCAAACTTCGCCGGTATCTCTCTGGTAGGCGCCTTTGATGAAGCGGGCACTACCCCGACCCCTGACCCGGACCCAACCCCAGATCCAAACCCTAACCCAAGCCCTACTCTAGGCATTCAAAACGCAGCCGCCGCCGGTGACAGTATTACCCGCGCCTTTGCCGCCGACTGTACCTACAACTCATCCTGGTGGGGACTGTTATGCCCAGCCGGTGCCGATCAAGAACATCACTCCTGGTTTGATGGTACTAGCCCCAACGTGAACAGCGTACACGACCGCTACAAGGCACTGGATGGCAGCATTGGTGCCAACAAGGACGCCGCCACCACAGGGGCCGAAATGGTAGGTTTACGTGAAGACGGGCCAGAGCCAAGCTTTGGTGCCCAGGCTCAGGCCATCGTGGCGCAATCGCCTTTACCCGATCATGTAGAGCTTATCTTTGGTGGTAACGATTTATGTAGCCGTGACTGTGTGGACCCGGCCAACTGTGCCGACCCTATCTACACGGGTGATGAATGGCGCCAGGCATTACGTTCTGGCCTTAATACCATGATGAACGGCTTGCCTCAGGGTTCCAGCATCTTAATGGGCAGTGTGCCGCGAGTGCAGGACATTCGTGACGCCGGTTTGGTGAAACAAGCGGCCGATGAATACGTGATGTGTGAATCCATTTGGACCGACTACGATGTGTGCAGCATCATGACCCAAACTACACCTTTAAATGGTGAAACCCAGGCCGAACGTGCCGCCGGTGTGGCCGCCGCGCAAAAGCTTTACAACGCCATACTGGCCGAAGAAGCCACGGCCTATAACAGCAACAGCAATGGCCAAAACCCCAACGGCATAGAAGTAGTGGCCGAATACGTGGATGAAAATACCTTCTCAGGTGGCACCGCCGTCATCACCGCCGACAAAATTAATGGCGGCGATTGTTTCCACCCAACCGTGGCAGCGCAGGGTGAGATTGCCGATTACATGTGGAATGCCAATACGGATAAAAATCAGTAGCCGGTAGAAACCGGTATAAATATTCACCTAGGGGCGAGATAGCCCCCATGGTAAATATGTGGAATGCCAATACGGATAAAAATCAGTAGGCTATCAAACCGTACGGGCTCACCCCGTGAGCGACCTTTTGAACACGGGAAGCGCTGGTGCAACTAGATAACTCACTGCCACCTCTAGCCAGCGGCCCCGCTGCATCCTGCGACAAAGTCCGCAGGCTAGAGGTGACAGCAAGTTTTAGCACATCCCGTTAAGGTGGACTTTTTAACGAGGGCCACCAGAACATCTGCTAGCCCAGGTAAGTATTTCTTTGTGTGGCCTTTGTCGCAGGGCGCAACGAGGCCACAAAAAGGGATATTTATCTGGGCCATTTAAGGTCTAGCAGACTTAATGGGTAGATAACCACGTATGGCCATTCACCTTTTCAATCTTGGAGTAACAGGTATGAAAATAAATACTTGGGGTTTAACGGGCATTATATTGCTCACCCTAACGGCATGTGGTGAAAATACTTTCCATAGTAAGCAGAACCCACCATTAAAAAATGAAAAGGAAAAATTAAGTCAGCAACAATCCAATAAAACAGCCACGCCATTAAGACAGCCTACCTTGGCCGCCACCGTAAATGACACAGTTATCACAGTAGATGAAATTGACAAAAGCATAAAACTGCGTTTGTTTGACCTTGAATGGCGCAAATACGAGTTACGCAAGGCGGCGCTCAATAGCCTTCTTAAATCAAAAATGGCACAACAGAAAAAAGACTCAAAAAAGAATTCAAAAAAAGCCACCACTCAAATTGTGGAGGTTTTATTAAGCCCCCCTGCCCCGCCAAGATTAAATTTACCTAACGACAACAGACAGGTAAAAGGCAACGTGAATGCCCCTATTCGGCTTTCGTTATTTTGCAGCTATCAATCTAGCCACTGCGCACGATTGCAGCCCATCATTGCACAACTGGAAAACCGCTTTAAGGACATTATTAATCTCGCCTTTTATGATTTACCCCAGGGCTATCACAGATATGGCAAGGCCGCCGCCGAAGCAGTGCGCTGTGCAGGGGGATTTTCTGCCCCTTGGGATTTTCAAAGTGCCTTATACAGCGACATAAACCGTTTAAACAAAGAACGTTTTATGGATATCGCACAGCAACTGGGATTTGATGCCACCCGCTTTTCTAAATGCCTTGATGAACGCAGATTTCATAAACAGGTAAACCACGACATTGAATTGGCACAACAACTGGGGCTGGGGAAAGTACCGGTAATGTTAATTGCCGGGTTATATGTAAAAGGCCCACTAACGTTTGAAAACTACGCTTATTACATTCAACAACAGATGGTGCGCTTAGGTTTAAATGAACCCGTGTTATCAAACTTACCGTTAAAGTTGCTGGCCACCACGGTAAGTAACGTGGCAACTCAGTCCAGTGCCATCATAGAGTTGTTGGCAAGCCAGACCAACAGCCGTTATCAAGTGGGCGACACTGTCCCCTATGGAGTGATCGATGGAGTGCAAGTTGGCGTGACCCTGTCTAAAATTGAAGAGCAGCGCATCCTGATTCATCACCAGGGTCAACTGGAGTACATTCCCTTGTTAAATGGCAGTAGTCATGCAACAAAAGCGAATCCCCCAGAAGCCGAACAAACACCGCTGGCCCAACTAGATCATCAGCAAGATGTACCTGAAGGGCACGCCCCCCCTAAACTTAGAGAAATGAAAGCCAGCGGCAAGATGCGTTTATCACGGGATTGGTTAACCCCGCACCTTGAAAATCAGCAAGAGTTGCAAAGTTATTTTCAGCCAGGAACCCATGAGGTAGACGGTGTTCACCTGGTAAAACTTAAGGGCATAGAGCGCAATGGCTTTTACCGAATGCTGGGGCTTCAAGAAGGCGATGTGGTATTACGAGTGAACGATGAATGGGTGCACGATCAACATAACCCCTTGTGGGAAATGTTAGAAAACCAAGAACACATCACCCTCACCGTTATGCGAGAAGGTTTACCCAGGCGTTATGATTATAAAATTAAGTAATCCGAGTACCTGCATATTCATTAGGTAAAACGCTTGGTTAAACCAATAAAAATTGCAGACTTTTATGTGGATAAGCTCAGTTACCCTAAAATAGTATTATTCTTTGGCCCACCTTAAATACCCGCCAAAGAAACTTCTTTTAGAAGTTATGGAATGAGCACTGAAAGAAAGCAAAGCCCTGTGAGGAAAACACTTGGGTCCACAGGAGGTATTGAATTTAAAAACAAACTGGGCCTATAGTGAACGTCACTTTACATTACCGTAGGAGGGGCGCTCATGAGCATTCGTGTTAGCTGGCTAAAAGAGTGCCAGTTCAAGGTTACCACCAGGAACGGATTTAAAATTCAGGCCGACGCCGATAATAAGGCCGCTCCCTGCCCCACCGAAATTCTGTTGTCTGCCTTGGGCAGTTGCAGTGCCACGGACGTGGTGATGGGCCTTCAGGAACAAGGTATTGAACTTGAATCCTTCAACAGTACTTTAAGCTACACCCTCACCACCACAGAGCCTCAACTGTATGAGTCGGTTAACCTGCACTTTACGGTAAAGGCCGCGAAGGTGAGTGAAAATCAAATTGCCAGCGCTGCCAACCAGGCCATCAATAAATATTGCCATGTGTGTTTGATGCTTCAGCCCAAGATCAACATTACCTTCTCAATTGAAATTACCCAGTAACCTTGTTCAGCGTCCAGTTGGATGCTTACCATTAACCTCGACTTTCGTTACAGGTAGCGTTTCAAGGGCGGTTTAATATCGCTCGCTTCATTATTTCGCTCGGTTCATCATTTTAAATAGCAGGCTAGGGGCCAGTTTGTTAATGAGAGAAGCCAACTTGGCCTTGCCCACAAATACAGTTCCCCTTTGATGTAAGTTAGCCAGTATGAAGCTCGCCAGGTCATGGGCCGACATGAGGCCTTTATGGCCCCTATCTTTGGTCATGTCGGTGGCGATCATGGGGGGAATAAATTCTATGGACCTAAACTCTGGCGCTTCGCGGCTTAACACCCGGCTAAACTGATGTATAGCCGCCTTGGTAACCGAATAAATGGGGGAGGCCTTGCGGTGGCAAAACCCCAATACCGACCCCATGTGAACCACCACTGCACCCTGGGCTTGCCCCAGCATATCTTTAAGGGCCGTGGTTAAATGTATGGGCGCATTAAGGTTTAACTCAATTTCTTGACTTACCTGTTGCCATTGGTTGCCATCAAGCGCGCGTTCTCTTTGCACCCCGGCGTTATTCACCAACAGGTTCAGGTGAGGCACCGTTTCTTTAATATAGCTTATTAAATCTTCACGCTGGGCAGTGATGCTTAGGTCACATTGGTAAAAGTTGAGATTGGCAGATTCCAAGCTTTCCAGTTTGCCCCAGGTTCTGGCCACCGCAATCACCCTATGGGTTTTCAGCAGCTTCTGGGTTAAGGCAAAACCAATGCCATAGCTGGCACCGGTAACGAGGGCATAGGGGAGTTGGGCGGTTGAATTCATGGCTCTTCTCACTGGTTGAGTAGAAGCCATGCTAAAAGAGCAGGGAAAAGGTGTCCTTAACCTAGGTTAAAATTTCCTTTTTTAAACGAGACTTGGCAGAAAACAGCAGCGCCACCGAGTACAGCAAATGAAAGCCATGCAGCGCAGAAAAAATTAGGCCAAGAGAAGGTTTACCAGTTTTGGTCTTTTTTACGGGTACCACCGCCGAGCCAAAATACAATCGTGTTTTAGGGCCGTTGTCGCTTTCAATAGGTTCAATCATCAGCCATGACCGTGTGCGGCTTTGAAAATCACACATTAACAATTGATTTTCACTGCGCGCCTCTACACTCCAGGCCGCAAAGGTGTTGGCATCCCCACTAGCCAATAAAGCCACCTGTTCATCGGATGATGGTTTGGATACCACCCATTTTAAAATTGAACGCTCTAATTTAAATATGGCGGTAGAGTAAAAGGCCTGTACATATTGTTCATGAGTTACATTAGCGGGAATGACGGTGGTGTAGCAATCGGTGTAGGCGCCATTTTGTTTATAAGTATTCAGTAATGCATGGTCTGGCAGCGGGCAGGTATTTATTGAGAACATGGTTCATCTCCTTCCTGAATAAAATTAGCGGCTAATTAAACCAGCCTTTTGTTTGGGCAATTCGAATTTCATCTGGCAGGGCAAAATGAACCTGGATGGCCTTGCCTGTTATATCCAGTACGTTATTGCTTTTTGACTCATGTAAGAGGGTAATGTTTACCCAGGCATAATCTATGATTTCACGCATAGGATCCCATTGATTGTAATTAGTACCTAAGGGAATTCTTATTTGGTTAATTTCTTCTAGATCGAACATGGGGATTTTAGTGAGGAACATTTCAAATTCCCCAACCCGAATTAGGTCTTTAGCATCGGATGCGTTAACCAATAAGCGCCTACCCAGGTAGCCCCGTGTTTCCTCTACCGTTTCTCTAAGGGCGGTTTCATAACTGGATTCAAGATCAAACTTACCGTCGTTTAACTTATCACCGGCTTCGGTTTTTCCCGCTGGCAATTCAAAATAGGCCCGTGATCGGTCTTTAACCAATAACGCGAAGTGCTTACCGTCATATTCGGCTACCAACAGCATGCCCGCTGCACCGGCCATGGCATTTGACGAGAAAAACCAACATGCCAGTAGAAAATTTTTTGAAAGCGAGATGTTAATTTTCATATTTAAATCCTTGTAAAGGCAACTGTCACCAAGCCAGCTGTCATTTATACGCTAATTTCCCCACTAATAACTTCTACCACATGGCCACCCACCCAGATTTCATCGTTATTATCTTTACTCAGGTGCACACGTCCTTCCCGCTGAAGAATGGTCCCCTGGGCGGCGATATAAGATGACTTTATGAACCCTGCCCCCATAAGCCATTGAGCAAGGCTTGCATTAAGGCTGCCTGTTACCGGATCTTCATAACCACCTCTACCCACAAACGCTCGTACCTCAAGATTCGCTTCGAAATTTGGATCGTGCGGGCCAACCACGCCGAGGTTAAGCGGAGCAAGGGCCGCCCAGTTAGGTTTAATATCAAGCACCTGCTGCGCCGAGCCCAACATAACAGCGCACCAGCCAGGGCCATTATCTACCCACTGGTGCTGAACGATGTCGGAGGGTGCAAGACTAAGCGCGGTACTTATTTTTAAAAGGGTATCGTCATCAAGCGGGCCAGACCGTATTAGCGGGGGCGCCACAAACTCAAGCAACGAGTTGTGTTTTCTAATGTTCACTAGCCCGGCTTTGCATTGCTGAATGACCACATCGGATTTTTTTGGCTTTCCACCTGCGCATAACCAAGCATGACAAGAGCCCAGCGTTGGGTGGCCTGCAAATGGTAGCTCACCACCAGGGGAGAAAATGCGAAGCTGATAATCGGCAAATGGATTGGTTGGTGGCAAAAGAAACGTTGTCTCTGAGAGGTTAGTCCAACGGGCAAGGGCAGACATTTTCGCGTCACTTAAACCTTTAGCCCCATGTACCACGGCAACCGGGTTTCCACCCAGTGGGTCGGTAGAGAACACGTTGACTTGTGATAACGCAAATGTGGGCATATTAGTATTCCTTCTAACACCTTTTAAAGGAAGGCGCTTAACATATGGAAAATCGTTGTGTGACTCTAGGTTGTTACCTTTTCCGTTTCTTCAATTGCTTGGCAAAATCGTAACAAATACCCATCAGGGTCTTGTACTAAGAACTCTCGCTGGCCAATTAGGCCTTCATCTGTTTGGTACCAGTTGTCTTCACATTCTTGATATATTTTAATATTTGAATCAATAACGCTTTGATAGATAGGCTTTATGTTTGACAGCTCAATTTGAAAGTTAACCCCCCTACCAAATGGATGGCTTAATTCACTCACATTCCAGCCCTCTTGATGAAACTGCTCAATCATAAGTTGTGCTGTTTCTTGATATAGGTAGGCGAAGCTCGGGTTTTCACGGCTAAAGCGGACTTTAAACCCCAGTACTTTGGTATAAAAGTCAAAAGACTTATTAAAGTCCGTTACGGTGAGTTCTGGAACCATTTGATTCCAATGTTGTTCAGTATCCATATAGCTTATTAATACTCCCAACTTTTATAGGTTTCGTTGGTGTTTTTCATATCTTCATACAACCAAACCATGCGATCTAAATACCAGCTTTTTCCAATATAAGCTAACGCAACGCCTAATACGGCCCCCCATATTGAAAAGTAAACGATGGACCAAATGGCCAATATTAAACCCACTGACGATATGCCATTCAACATTGCATGCAAAGGGATATCGTGTTTCTCCGGGATTGCCACTTTATCCCGGTTTAAATAAACCCTTTCGCCCAGCACCGCTTTAGATGCCCAGTTTTTGGTTGATTTGGGTTTATTAAAAAGCACGGGATTGAAAAACATCCAAAGTAGGGATATTACGGCCGGAATTAAACACCACCAATCTATCCACACCCTACTCCAGAAGCTAAGTACAATAATGGGCAGTACAGAATATCTTGTCCAGACACTCACTGGATTGGAATGCTTCATCCAGTTTTCATCGGTTAGGTTAAAAAAGTTCGCGACCTTCCGCTCTAAAGTCATTTGTCGTCCTTTACATTCATTTTATGGGAAAGCATGACAGCTTGTAGTATTTGGTTACTTAAACCATGTTTAAGATATACCTTTTTCAAACTGTTTAACTTCCTGAGGTATTGAAACATGCGGAAGCTTGCTTTTAACCCATACATGATGAGAGATCTTGGCTTTAAAGGGCGCTGATATTTGTTGAGTAACCACGCCAATTAGCCCTGGGAACCCTTCTGATTTATCAAACATTACAGTGTTACATTTAGAACATAACTCGCGAGCCGTTTTACTTCCTGAGTCCGACGTAAACTCCTGTACCGAAAGAATTCCAGACACGCTAACCGTAGAACGATTAAAAAAGGCAATTGTAGTATATTCACTAGTAGTGGCTTCTCTGCAATCGCTGCAATGACAACATAATTGAATGACGGGATTTTCCGTGGATTTGAACTCAACTTCGCCACAACTACAACCAGCTACTATTTCATTATTCATTGAATTAAGTTTCCTATGATTATGGGTGCGTAACGCCTGCCATTACGGGTTTTATTCCGTAAATGGCTTTGTTATATTTCATAGTTCTCGATGAACCTTTTAATTTCATCAAACTTCTCGCCCATCATATGAGAGTTATCATACAGGTCCCGATATATTCCATAAGCTTCTGCAAGTTCCCCTTTGTTCTCAAATTCGATAGCGGCTTCATAACTACTTTCAAAATAAGAGGCAATATTCGTCTTTACTTCTTTTATATACTCAAGTGGTTTAATTCCACCTAAATCCTTTTTCATTATATTTTCAATGTAGAAGTAGTAACCAGGCCACCAAGGAGATTCCGGAAACTCTGTTTTAAATTTAATTCTTTCGTTGTCAGGTAGGTCTAAATACCAGTACTCGAATTTATATCGATCTCTTTCAGCACTTCCTTGCTTCCACCCCATTGAAAGCCATGCAAAGGGGTATAAAAACCACGGTGGTTTAAAATCCGTTTCCATTTACGTTATCCGAATTAGTAGATAGTTTTAAAAATATAACGCCTACCATATGAGGCGGCATGAAATACCGTCCAGCCCACGCCTTCTTGTGGGTCGAGCTTAATGGCTTTGTTATATTTTACGGCGATGATTATACCCCCTTGAAATACATAACTATATTTCTTAGGTATTTAATACGTTCTTTACAAAAAAACAACCAAACTACTATCGGTGTTAACAACAAACTAATTAGCTGACTTATCTCTGAAGTTTCTGCGCCAACACTTATTCTTAAGATTGACTTACTTACTAATGCTAAAAGCAGGAGTGTAGAAATCAATGTAACTAGGTATCGCCAGACATATCCCCAAGTATTTAATATAGGGTCATTACCCCTAATATACCTAATACATAGCAATGTAAAAGCCAGCAAGATCGCGGACATAACATAGGCTAATATACTATAACTTGGTGTAGGGAAGTCAGGATCTTGAGGCAATGCATCAAAAATTAAGAACACAAAAGTAAGTGTAAAAAAAGCTTGAACCAATGAAGTCTCTTTGTTGAACCAATCTTTCAATTTTATTACCTATTTAAATCTAACATTTTTATATAGAGCACGCTCGCTTTGTCATTTCTGATACCAGCAACGAATCTCTAAGTATTTATTTTGAAAGGAGTTTTAGACGGGGCTCAAAATCCTTTCCGAGCAAAGCGACGGGTCCTGTAAATTTCCTGTCTAACTATGAAGCGATCAAAATGGTAGGGGGCCTACTATTTTTCGAATCAAACACCTATGTGTCTGATTTATCTCGCTTTTAAGTTTGCTTGGCAGTGTAAAGCGAGTCACCCACAGAATCAATAGCGCCTATTATCTTGTAATCCATTAAATACACTGCTTGCTCAACCAATATATTAATGTGCACAAACCTGCCAATAGAAGTCGCCACGAGCACAGGGCAGCCAGCCATATGCCCGCCAGGTTCATAGGCGGTACGATTGATTGGCTTTTGTCGCAGGGACGCAGCGTAGCCAATCCATCGTATCGTCTGTGGACAAACCCAAGAAAAATGCCGCTTACGAACGAAGTACCATGTTAATCACCGGAATATTAATGCAGGATGCACCATGAGAAAACGATCCACGGCTCACCTCTTTAAACCCCAGTTTTTCATAAAACGGGGCAGCATTAAGGGTGCTTTCCAATATTACCGGTGATGAATTATTTTGCTGCGCCAGCTTTTTTCCCAGCTTCCCTAATCTAGCCCCCAGACCTATTCCAGAATATTTTGGCGCAATAAACAGCTCCATGACTTCGCCGGGCACGGCAACCAAGTAGCCAGCCATATTTTCATTTATCTCGGCCACCCAAAGTGAACCCGCTTCAATACCCGTCAAGCGTGACTCGGCAGGTGTTGAACGCGCCCAGTGTTCAATTGTATCCACAGGATAATCTTTACTGCATAGCTGTCGTATTGACGCTGCGTAGATTTTGGCTATTTTATGAATATCGCCCGGGGTGCCCAACCGTATGGTTTCGCTAATTATTTTTTCTTCCACCATTCAGTCCATTTGATTGAGGTAAAGGTACTTTTTCTAATTTGTAATTCAAGCCAACCCTGTTTTTTTGCTCCTGCAAAAACAGGATACAAGCCATCCCTGGCCATAAAAAAAACCAGTTGGCGAACCAACTGGTTTTATAGGTTATCCAAACTTTGAATAACGTAACTGCAAGCGCTTTAAACTTAACCCACCAGCAGGTTTTCACTCTTAGCGTATTCCAGCGTTTCATCCAGCGCCTTACTAAAGGCGTTAATGATCTCGTCAATCTGAGCGTTATCCACAATCAATGGTGGGCAGAAAGCAACAGATGAACCAGCAACCGCGCGCACAATCAAACCATGGTTTTGACACGCCTGGGTAATAAAGCCACCCACCGCACCAGTAGCAAACGCTTGGCCAGTAGCTTTATTGGCCACCAACTCAACCGCACCAATCATGCCTGCACCACGCACTTCACCTACTAATGGATGGTCTTTAAATTTGGCTAATTCAGCCTGCAAGTAAATACCGGTTTGCGCCGCCTTAGCAAAGATGTTGTCGCGCTCATAAATTTCTAAGGTCTTAAGGGCAACCGCACACGCCACCGGGTGACCGGAATACGTGTAACCGTGACCAAATACACCCAACTTGGCACTTGGCTCAATCATGGCTTCGTACATGTCGCCACGCAGGGCCGAGGCACTAATAGGCATATAAGCAGAAGACAACTGCTTGGCCATGGTCATCATGTCTGGGGTTTCAATGCCCACAGTAGTGGAGCCAAAGTCGTTACCGGTACGGCCAAAGCCAGTGATAACTTCGTCGGCCCAGAATAAAATGTCGTTTTTCTTCAGTACCGCTTGAATTTTCTGGTAGTAACCTTTTGGTGGCACAATCACGCCGCTGGCACCGGTAATAGGTTCGGCTATAAAGGCGGCAATGGTGTTAGCCCCTTCTTTTTCAATCATGGCTTCAAGGTTACCCACAATACGATCTACAAACTGGTCTTCACTTTCGCCGTTTTGCTTGCCACGGTAATAGTGTGGTGCGTCGGTGCGTAAGATACCCAAGGCTTCAACGGGTAAATCGAAGTTAGCCTGGTTAATAGGCAATCCGGTAAGGGACGCTGCCGCTACCGTTACACCGTGGTAAGAACGTTCACGGGCGATAATTTTAAATTTCTCTGGCTTACCAATGGCGTTGAAGTAGTAACGCAACATTTTTACATGGCTGTCGTTGGCGTCTGAACCGGAGCTTCCAAAAAAGATTTTAGCGTCTTTCATGGGCAGCATTTCAGTTAGCTTTTCAGACAAGTCCATGCCTACCTGGTGGGTCTTACCGCCAAACATATGACTGTAAGACAGCTTGGACATTTGCTCGGTGGTCACATCAATTAATTCTTTATTGCCATAACCCAACGAGGTACACCACAAACCGGCCATGCCTTCGATGTACTTGTTGCCCTGGTTGTCGTAAATGTACGCCCCTTCACCGCGCTCTACGGTTAGGGTCTCGGTGCTTTTAAAACTGGTAGTAGGGTAAATAATGGAACTCATAACGCTCTCCTTCTCACGCAAACTGTGTATGCGTTTTTTAAACGCTGAAAATATTTTTTTAGGAGGCAGCTCCCAAAATTTGATGGCTGCCTGCTTGGCAAGAGGTTTATTCATAATGATGCCGTCGTAAACCCATCCATGGGGACTTGCTTCGGCATCCTGCCTCAAACACATCAAGAAGAACAAACCCCTTCCCAAGCAAATATGAATTTCTGCAAAATTCTTTTTAAGGTGCCCGATAATCAAAATCGTTATCCTAGTGTTTTGTTTACTCAGCTTGAGGTGTTTGAGGCATGGATGCCGAAACAAGCCTCCAGGGACGGGTTCACGGCGTCCTCAAGTTGAGCAAACAAGCCACTAGGTAAGCCGACTCAAAAGAGCCTGCTTAAAAAATTTAACGATTCAAACCGCCCATGCAGATGTATTTAATTTCTAAATAATCATCCAAGCCAAACTTACTGCCTTCACGGCCCTGGCCCGATTCTTTCACGCCACCAAATGGAATCACTTCACTGGTAATGGCGGTTTCGTTCACACCTACCATGCCGTATTCCAAGGCTTCTGATACGCGCCAAGTACGGCCGATGTTTTCGGTGTAGAAGTAAGCCGCTAAACCAAACTCGGTATCGTTGGCCATGTTAACGGCTTCTTCTTCGGTGCTGAATTTGAAGATAGGCGCTACAGGGCCAAATATTTCTTCACGGAAAACCGCCATTTTATCGTTCACGTTGGTTAACACGGTTGGCTCATAGAAGTGGCTACCCAGCTCACTGATTTGTCCACCGGTTTCTACGTTAGCACCCTGCGCCACGGCGTTTTCTACCTTGGCATGAATGCCCGCTGCGGCTTTTTCGGTAATCACTGGGCCGTGGGTGCTGTTAGCATCTAAGCCATCACCAATGCGGAAGTCTTTCACAGCCGCAGTAAAGCGTTTTACAAATTCATCGTAAATGCCGTCTTGTACAATAATACGGTTTGAACAAATGCACGTTTGGCCCGAGTTACGGAACTTGGATAACAAGGCACCGGCTACGGCGATGTCCAGGTCGGCGTCATCAAATACAATTACCGGTGCGTTGCCGCCCAGTTCCATTGAGGTGCGCTTCACGGTGGCCGCACACTGTTGCATTAGCAACTTGCCAATGGGCGTAGATCCAGTGAAGGTTAATTTTTTAACAATCGGGTTGCTGGTAAGCTCACCGCCAATAGCAGGTGCGTCCAACCCCGGTACCACGTTAAACAAACCGGCTGGTACACCGGCACGGTTGGCCAGTTCAGCCAAGGCCAAAGCTGAGTACGGGGTCTCGGCCGCAGGCTTAAGCACAATGGCGCAACCCACTGCCAAGGCCGGTGCCACCTTGCGGGTGATCATGGCGTTAGGGAAGTTCCAAGGGGTAATGGCCGCAACCACGCCCACAGGCTGCTTGATGGCGATACCACGGCGATCGTTTTGTGCCGCTGGAATCATGTCGCCGTAAACACGCTTGCCTTCTTCGGCAAACCATTTAATGAAAGACGCGCCATAGGCCACTTCACCGGCCGATTCGAACATGGGCTTGCCCTGTTCAATAGTCATGATGCGCGCCAGGTCGTCCTGGTTTTCCATTACCAGGTTATACCAGCGCTCTAGTACATCGCCGCGGGTTTTAGCCGATTCGGCTTTCCATAAAATTTGTGCCGTCTGCGCCGCTTCAATGGCAATACGGGTTTGTGCCGCGCCCATGCTGGCCACATCGCCCAGGTGTTCACCATTAGCCGGGTTGGTCACGGTAAAGGTTTGCTTGTCGTCTGCATCTAGCCATTGGCCATTAATGAAGCCCTGGTGCTTTAACAGGCTGGGGTCTTTAAGTTGAAAATCCATAATATGCATCCTGTAGTCATGATTAGAGTGGTTATGCAGCAAACTATAGAACAGGCTCACCATTGCTTATATAATTACTTAATAGAGTTTACATTTGAATACACCAAAGTAAGAGGAAGGCACCATGGGCCAGAAGAAAGCCGCCATATCAGGCCAGCTGGCCGACATCGATTTGCGCCTGCTGCGCGTGTTTAAAACCGTGGTAGATGCAGGGGGGTTCAGTGCCGCCGAGATCCCTCTAAATTTAGCCAACTCCACTATCTCTAATTATATATCCGATTTGGAAAAGCGCCTGCACATGCGCTTGTGTGAGCGCGGTCGCGGGGGATTTTCACTCACCCAATCGGGCAGCGTGGTGTACGACGCGACACTGGATTTATTAGGGGCGGTGGATGAGTTTCGTAACCAAATTAACCAGTCTCATAACCGCATACTGGGGACCCTACATTTGGGGTATGCCGAGCACATGTTGGGTGGCCGAGACTCGTGCATTGTGTCGGCCCTTAGCCGCTTCAGCGAGATAGCGCCGGATGTGAAGGTACAAATCACTACCATGTCGTCCGACGAGGTGAGCTCGGCGGTTATCAACAAGAAGATGGACATAGGGGTCACGGTTTTGCCCCACGAATTTAAAGAGCTCAACTGCCATAGCCTGTTTGACGAGCAAATGTACCTGTACTGCGCCCAAGGCCACCCTTTATATGAGGTACTGGATGACAACATCAATAAAGACGACTTATTAGAATACAAGTTTGTGGAGTCTCCACGCCTTATGCCTGGCCGTGAAATGCACCCGGATATGCGTTATTGGAATAAGCAGGCCCGCGCCCACCACCAGGAAGCTCGCGCCAGTTTGGTATTAAGTGGTCATTATTTGGGATTGTTACCCAGCCACCTTGTGAATAACTGGGGCTTAGGCCAGCATTTGCGGCCGTTGTTTAAGTCTCGCTATGGGTACACTAATACCTTTAGTGCTATCTCTCATAAGCAGCACAAGAACCAGCAAATTATTGAATGTTTTAATGATTGTTTGTTGGCGGCCAGTAAAGACTTTTCGAACCCTTAAGACCCGCCCCCTTAATTTTATATTGCTACAATGGCTAACCTGGGAGTGAATATATAGCTCTTGAGTGTTTGAAGCATGGACGCTGAAACAAGCCTATAGGGATATATTTACGGCGCCTCAAGAGCTATATATTCACTTCCAGGTCTGCAAAAACTCAATTCATTTAATTAGAATCATTAAATATTAACACAGCCCCTAACCCCTAATAGGTATAGATCCTTCTGCTTTAAAAAATACACTTTTTGTCACAAACAAATAATCGAATTTATAATTTTGTGTGTGTACACTGCCGTTTTTTTAAAGCTAACCATTAATTAAGAGTTAAAGCACATGACAATTCAGAGAATGGAAACCAAGGCCCGCATGAGCCGTATCGTAAAACACAACGGCACTATCTATTTGTGTGGCCAGGTTTGCAAAGACGCCACAAAAGGCATTACCGAGCAAACCAGCAGTATGCTTGAAAAAGTAGACGAGCTGTTAGAACAAGCGGGCTCCGACCGTGAACACATCTTGTCGGCCACTATTTACGTGAGCGACATGAAGTACTTTGCCGACATGAATGCGGTATGGGATGCCTGGGTACCAGAAGGTCACGCCCCTGCTCGCGCCTGTGTAGAAGCCAAGATGGCCCGTGACGTATTATTGGTAGAAATCTCAGTGGTTGCCGCCGAAAAGTAATAGGTTTATAAAAGGTTGATGACACCCGTCATCAATCTTTATCCCTACAAAGGGGTAGTTTTACCCCACAAACTTTTGCTAAACCCCGCCCCTAAACTAAAATACACCTTACTGGGTATATCCGTAAATTCACTATTTCCCGTATCTTCTACCCACAATGAAAGAGCCGGGCTGGTTGTAAACTTTAAATAAGTTTAAACAGACCAAAGGTTCTAATCCGATTTCGATTATATAACAAGCAGTTCTAAGGCTTGTTGATAGACCGAGGTAGAAAACATGAGCAAGCCAACGCACACCACATCGTATTACGCCGCTTCGGCCAATGATAAAAACATGCGCCCATCATTACAGGGTGACATTACCGCCGACGTCTGTGTCATCGGCGCAGGCTTCACCGGCCTGTCTACCGCCATACACTTGGCAGAGAAAGGCTTTAAGGTAGTCGTACTGGAAGGCAGCCTAGTGGGCTTTGGTGCCTCTGGTCGTAACGGCGGACAAATTGTTAACAGCTATAGCCGCGACATTGACTTCATCGAAAAGCATTACGGTAATGAAGTGGGCAAAGAGATGGGCAAGATGGCCTTTCAAGGTGGCCGCATCCTGCGTCGTTTAGTAAAAGATTACAACATCAACTGCGACCTGAAAGACGGCGGCATTTTCGCAGCCTGCAACGACAAACAGCTAGACGGCCTGAAAGATCGTAAAGCGCTGTGGGAAAAGCACGGTCATACTCAATTAGATTTGCTAGATGACTCCTCTATTCGCCAGCGCGTAGGCACCGAGCGTTACGTGGGCGGTTTGTTGGATAATTCTGGCGGCCACTTTCACCCGCTAAACTTGGTATTGGGTGAAGCGGCGGCGGTTGAATCTTTGGGCGGCACGATCTATGAAGATTCAGAAGTCATCAAGGTAGAAGAAGGCGAGAAAACTAAGGTATATACCAAGAACGGTTCGGTTACGTCTAACTTCCTAGTGGTATCGGGTAATGCTTACCTGGGCGGTTTAATTCCTAAACTAGAATCTAAAGCCATTCCTTGTGGTACTCAGGTTATTACTACCGAGCCTTTAAGCAAAGAACAGCAAAAGCAATTGATCCCCATGGACAACTGCGTAGAAGATTGTAACTACCTGCTGGATTACTACCGCCTATCTGGCGATGGCCGTTTAATTTATGGCGGCGGCGTAACCTACGGTGCCCGTGAGCCAAGCAAGATTGAATCTAAAATTGTACCCAACATGCTGAAGACCTTCCCACAGCTTAAAGGCACTAAAGTAGATTACGCTTGGACCGGTAACTTCTTGTTAACCCTAATGCGCCTGCCTCAGTTTGGCCGTATTGGTAACAACATCTACTACGCGCAAGGGTACAGTGGCCACGGCATTACCTGTTCGCACCTTGCGGGCCAGGTATTGGCCGACGCCATCACCGATCAGTTTGAGCGTTTTGATGTGTTTGCCGGTTTGCCACAGTATCCTTTCCCGGGTGGCCGCATGTTCCGTGTGCCCATGACCGCCGCAGGCGCCATGTACTACACCTTGCGTGACAAGCTAGGCTTCTAATTTAGACGCCCAATTCATAGCAATATACGTAACGCTGCTTGGTATTTTTCTTATTTAAAATATCAAGCAGCGTTTTTGTGTTTTTATCAGGCAGTATTTTATGAGCATCACAACACCCAGGGTCGCCCTGTACATATTAATTTTTGTAAGCTTTGTGTGGGGGGCCGAATTTGTATTGGTGGACCTAACCATTGCCAAACTTCCCACTAATACTTTTAACGCCATTCGTTTCTTTTTGGCGGGCTTAGCATTATTACCCTTGTTGTATTTTTCCAAGGAGCGAAAGCAAGCCCTGCCCATTAAGAAGCTGTTAATTTCAGGTTCCCTGTTAGGGTTTTTCTTATTTTTGGGGTTTTACACGCAAACCGAAGGCATGCGTTATACCAGCGTCTCTAACGCCGGTTTTATTACCGGCATGGCAGTGCCACTGGTCTCTTTATTAGGTTTTATATTTTTTAAGAAACGCCCTAACCTGGCAGTTTGGGTGGGCATAGTTGTGGCAACCGTAGGCTTGTATTTTTTAACCACCGGAGGGGAGTTTAGCTTTAATAAAGGGGATTTAATCGTGTTGGCTTGCGCCTTCGCCTTTGCCTTTCACCTTATATTTACCGACATGTTTGTTAAAGACTTGCCCATCTTAAGTTTAAGCATTGTGCAAATTTTTGCCGTGGCGATTTACTGCTTAGTGGCCGCCCTGCTAAGTGGCGACCCGTTGTTTTATTTGGTGGGCAGCGAGCCGGTAGCCTGGCATGAGCACCTGTTTGAACCCATTATTGTATTTTCAATTTTTGTCACCGCCGTGTTTGGCACCTCGTTTGCCTACTGGGCACAAACCAGCTGCCAGCAATTTTTACCCTCCCACAAGGTGGCCATGGTATTTGCCAGCGAACCGATTTTTGCCCACGGAGCGGCCTGGTTGTTCCTGGGTGAGCACTTGGGGTTATTAGGATTTATTGGCGCAGGGATGATTATTGCGGGTATGTTGATTTCTGAACTAGGCGATAAAGAACATCCGCCACATATTAATCCATTGGATCAAAACGCCAGCAGCTAATGGGCCGCTCACATCTATCCGTAACAAGGGCTTAAACCTGTACGAGGCCACCCCGTGGCCGACCTTATTAGCCCTATAAGGATTGTCGGGCAGGGGCTGCCCTCCTACGGACACTTGTGGCTAACCTACAACCCCCTAAACTGCTTAGGGGTTTTCCCGGTCCACAATTTAAAGGCCCGGGAAAAATTACTCTGATCACTAAACCCCAATAAAAAGGCAATCTCTATAATAGGAGTGGCATTTTTAGTCAGCAGTTTACAAGCAATTTTTTGCCGGCACTCGTCCAGTATCGCCGAATAAGTAGTCTCTTCTTTTTTCAACAAACGCTGCAGGATTCTTGGGCTAAGAGCCAGCTCTTTGGCCACCTGTTTTTGCTCGATTACGCCGTAGGGAATATTTTTCAACAGGTACTTTTTTACCCGAATAGACAACAGATCGTGTTCAGTCTGCGTAAGGTTGTCTTCGATCCAGCTATCCAGAGTATCGGCCAATTGAGAATTGGCAAACACATGGGGACTGAGCAAATCATCCAGCTTAAACGCCATGGCATTCTGGGAGCCTGGATACACAGGGCAGTTAAATACCTGCTTAAAAGGGGCTAAGTCCACCTCAATATTGTGTTCAAAATGCACTTCTGTAGGTGATAATTCATGACTACTGATACTGCGCAACGCTTGCAAGCTCATGGCAAAGATACACTCTATGCCGTGAAAATATTTTTGCTCAGCCACATTCACAATATGATGATGCGTGACGCAGACCAATCCATCTTTTTGATCCAAACTCGCCACCGAGCCATTACTAATTACCTGACTAAAGCGCACCAGTCTTTGCAACGCATCCAATCCATTTTTGCTGGCGGCCATGGCCAAACCCAGTGCACTAAAGGAAGTCGGTGTGGAAAAGCTGGCGGCCTTTAGCCCTATATAAGGGTCTTGGGTAAGCTCACGGGCACAGTGCCATAGGGCAATAACCTGTTGGCGATCCAGTCGGCTATCGGCCTGCTCTATGGCGCCAGGGTCAATGCCTGCCTGCGCCATTAAGCGCTGGGGCTCTATGCCATGAGCCTGCAATGCCTTACAAATAAGCAAGGCAAAACTACTGATATTGGTAACGGTGTGGGGGCTAGACTCAAACATAAACAATAAGGGTTTTGGCCTTACAAACATAAAACAGGTGCGCCTAAAATATCCGGTTACTAAAGGATCTGCAATCAATAGGCAGCCAGGGCCCGCCAAGCAGTCAAATACGCATAGCTTTAGGCGCTAGATGAATGGTTTTAAACAGGTAATCACCTTATGCTCTAGCCTCTAATTCTAATTATAAAAACGAGAGGCCCAGCCATGTCTTTGCCCATATCTCGCCGTAACTTGCTAAAACTAAGCGCCGCCGCGTCAGCCACTTCCCTATTAGGCTGCAGCACACAGGCCAATAGCGATGACTGGGATAAAGGCCTGTTACAGCATATTTTGCCGTTAGCGTCACACAACAGCTTTAATATTAAAGTGTCCTTCATCAAGCCCCAACGCGGGGTGAAACTAAGCCTTAATGGCAGCGACCACACAGGCGTACAAGAAGACAGTGCCGGGCGTTTTTTCTCGTTTGTGATCACCCAATTAACCCCAGCCACTCACTACCAACTTCAATTACTGAATTTAAAAGATGAGCCCTTGTGTGATAGCTGGCCATTAAAAACCCTGCCTGCGTTAAACGCAGATGTGGAAAAGCTGACGCTTGCTTGTTTCACCTGCGCTGGCGGCCCCGACTGGCCAGTAATTTGGGATAAACACGGTTTTAAACCGGTGAGTTATCGCAAAGCCTTATTTGATATTTTATTAAAAGACAAACCCGATGTGGTGATCGCCAATGGGGACCATATTTATTGGGACTTTCATTCCTGGGTGGAAAACCGCGAAGGTTGGCTGGCAAAAACCGCCATGCAAAAAGTCATGGATATGAAAGGGGGCTTTGATGAAAAACTGCCTGTAATGGGCACACTGAATGAAGAGACTCTAATAAATATTGCCGATGAGCAGCTGGCAGCCATTTATGGGGTGGCCTTTCGCTCTACCCCCATATTATTCATCACGGATGATCACGATTATTTTGATAACGATGACAGCACCCCGCTAAAAACCACTTTTCCGCCCAACAACTTTCACCAGAATTTACGGGATACCTTACAACGGTTTTATTTCCCTGAGTTCATTGTGCAAAGCGACGGGGAAAAATCCCTACCCGGTGTGTTCGAGAAACAAGGGGCCATGCTAAGTAAACAATATGGCCGCCTGCGTTTTGGCAAACTATTGGACACCCTGTTATACGACTGCGGGGGCGCCATCACACTGGATGGTGAAAATGCCCGCTTGGTGCCTAAAAGCGTGGAAGACTGGCTAATAACACAAACCAAAAATGAAGCGACCCATCACCTTATTCATGCCCCCTCACATCCCATGGGTTGGACGGCAGGTAAGTGGCGCGAGTGGTACCCAGACTTATTAGAAAGTAGCGGTACACTACTGGCCCAGGTAGATGGCAATAGCCAGGACGAAAAATACAATTGGCAAACCGGCTGGTGGCATCAACATCAGCGTTTATGCCAAAGCATGAGCGAACAAAAAAATCGTAAAGCCATTTGTGTGTCCGGTGATTTGCATTTGCTAGGCAGTGGCAAGATTGAACAAAGTGGCGATTTGGATTTTTCCAAAAACCCAATCACCAGCATTTTAAGTGGCCCGGCGGGCGTTGGGGATTTAGGTTGGTTGAGTCGCGCGAGAGGGGTTACCGCCGAGCATCCTAAATCAGTGAAAGTTGATAACCTATTAAAGCCGGTAGAGCGTAATGGTTATACCTTGTTGCAGGTTAGTCAGAAAAGTATTCAGGTTCAGCAGTTTCAGTGCCCCACGGGGTTGCCGGAGGCACAGATGCTTACAGTAGAAGAGGCTGTTAATTTTACAATTTAGAAGTGCAGGAGTCCCTATACATGCCTAACCCGGTACGAGGCTGCTTGCAGGCGACAGGAATCGGCAGATACTTTGATGTCCGCTCAATTGATCGCCTGCAAGCAGCCTCCTACTTTTATAATCGTGTCCTTATGCCCTACTTTTGCGCCTTATATTTAACAGGCAAAGACTGGCTCTCTTTCACTTCTTCCATAACGATATAACTCTTGGAGTTTTTAACACCAGGCAGCGTTAACAGCATGTCCCCCAATAAAGCCCGATATTCCGACATTCCATCAATCCGCGCCTTTATAAGATAATCCGCATCACCAGACACCAAATGGCATTCTAGGATATAAGGCAGCTTCATAACCGCTTTGTTAAATTCAGCAAAGGCATCGGGAGACTGATAGGAAAGGGATATCTCCACAAACACCAACATACTAAAACCCAGGGCATCTGCATTAAGGCGCGCGTAATAGCCCTCTATGAAGCCATCTTTTTCAAGACGCTTCACACGCTCTATGCAGGGCGTAGAGCTTAAACCTACCTTTTCGGCCAACTCTACATAGCTAATGCGGCCATCCCCTTGGAGGGTGCGCAAAATGTTCATATCCAAACGATCTAAAGGGCGCTTTTTAACTTCATTCATAAACAGTGCTTTCTACGTTTAAATTCAATATATCCGGATTTTAAACCTGTTTTAAGTAAAAAATCAAACTTTTTCACTCGCAAAAAAGCAATAGACTAGGCCAATCAAATTATCACTTAGTTTCTTTTTGAAAGAGAGAAAATCATGCATGTAATCGTGTTGGGCGGCGGTGTTTTAGGAGTAGCCAGTGCTTGGTATCTAGCCAAGGCAGGCCACGAAGTGACGGTGGTAGATCGCCAGGAAAGTGTGGCGCAAGAAACCAGCCATGGTAATGCGGGCATGATTTCCCCAGGTTATTCCACTCCTTGGGCAGGACCCGGTGTGCCCCTTAAGGCCATTGGCTGGATGCTGCAGGATTTGGCGCCGTTCATGATTAACTTCAAAGAACTGGACCCATTTACCCTGTCTTGGATGACCAAGATGTTGGCCAACTGCAACACTAAGTCTTACCAAAGAAACAAGGGCCGCATGTTGCGCATTGCCGAATACAGCCGCGACTGCTTTGTGAATATCCGCAAAGAACTGGACATCGAATACGATGCTCGCCAGCAAGGCACCCTGCAGCTTTTCCGTAAAGAAAAGCAAATCACGGGCCTGCAAAAAGACATTAAGGTCCTTCAAGACTTAGGGATTGACCACCAGTCCCTGGACATGGACGGCTGTGTGGAATTTGAACCGGCCCTGGCGCAGGTACGTGACAAATTTGTGGGCGGCTTGCGTTTGCCAGGTGATGAAACTGGCGACTGTTTCAAGTTCACCACTGCCCTGGCCAAAGAATGTGAAAAACTGGGTGTTAATTTCATGATGGGCACCGAGATTCAGCAGCTTAACGAACACAAAAATAAAATTGTGAGCGTACAAACCTCTAAAGGGGTATTAAGCGCCGACTCGTTCTTGGTGGCCTTGGGCAGCTACTCGGTACAAACCCTGAATACCGTGGGCATTAAAATTCCGGTTTACCCCATTAAAGGCTACTCACTCACCTTGCCTATTGAAGACGAATCCAAGGCGCCCATGTCCACCATTATGGATGAGACGTACAAGGTGGCGGTAACCCGTTTTGAAGATCGCATTCGTGTGGGCGGCACCGCCGAAATTGCATCTTACAATATGGAGCTGCCTGAAAAGCGTCGCGCCAGTGTGGACTTTGTGGTGCAGGACATGTTCCCCGGCGCCACCGATATTTCCAAAGCTGAATTCTGGACCGGCCTGCGCCCTATGACCCCAGACAGCACCCCAATTTTGGGCGGCACTAAATTCGACAATTTATTCCTAAACACAGGCCACGGCACACTGGGCTGGACCATGTCGTTGGGCTCGGCCAAGTTTGTGGCCGATGTAATTAGCAAGCGCGCCACCGACATCGACCCTGAAGGGTTATCTATGGAACGTTATTACGCTTAATTAAAAGCGCATAGAAATTAACTTCGCGGCGCTAAATAAAGCGCTGCTCATTTTAAAAATTAAAGAACAGGACAAACATCATGGCTACTAAAACTATTATCTCTACCGAAAACGCACCGGCCGCCATTGGTACTTATTCACAAGCGGTAAAAGTGGACGACACAGTTTACATCTCGGGTCAGATTCCATTAAACCCAAAAACCATGGAAATGGTTACCGAAAGCTTTGACGCACAAGCGGTACAAGTTTTTGAAAATCTAAAGGCCGTGGCTGAAGCCGCTGGTGGCACCCTAGGTGACTTCGCCAAGATTACTGTTTTGCTAAGCGACCTTAAGTACTTTGCACAAGTGAACGAAATCATGGCCCAGTATTTTTCAGCGCCCTACCCTGCCCGTGCAGCGTACGCGGTTAAGGCCTTGCCAAAAGATGCCGACATTGAAATTGAAGCCATCATGGCGCTGTAACTGAACAAAACTTTTTAAAATATAAGTAAAAAATGATGAGTGCGCACGGATGAAAGTCCCTGCGCATTAGTCACAAATATTGGGCAGTCATTTTTTGCTGCCGTAGGAGAATTTATGGGCCGCGCCGCTACCGCTACCATCAACCTTGACGCCATACGTGCAAACTATCGTCTGGCAAAATCTTTATCCAATGGCCAAAAAGCCGTGGCTATTATTAAAGCCGATGCTTATGGCCATGGTGCACCTGTGGTGGCCAATGCCCTCGCGGCCGAGGCCGATGCCTTTGGTGTGGCGTGTATTGAAGAAGCATTAGAGCTAAGAGAAGCGGGCATTAAAAACCCTATTTTGTTGCTGGAAGGTTTTTTCACCGCCGATGAATTACCACTTATTGCGCAGCACAACTTATGGACCTCGTTGCACAGCCTGAGTCAAATCGAAGACATCAAAAATGCCAACCTTAAAAACTCCATTAACGTTTGGTTAAAGATGGACACAGGTATGCATCGCTTAGGCATTGCCCCCGAGGACTACATGGGCGCGTACACAGCCCTTAAAAGTTTGCCACAGGTAAAAGAAGTGGTGTTGATGAGCCACTTTTCATCCTCTGATGATTTAACCGTAGGCACCACAAACGAGCAAATTGATTGCTTTAATACTTTCAGCGCCTCCATAGACGCCCCCGTAAGCCTAGCCAATTCGGCCGGCACCCTGGGCCATGCTAATGCTCGCCGTGAATGGCAGCGCCCTGGCATTATGCTATACGGTGCCACACCGTTTGAGCAAAGCCATCCACAAGGGGATTTGCTTAGATCCGCTATGACTTTAAGTTCAGAGGTGATTGCCATTCATCACCTGCAGCCGGGTGAAGGGGTGGGTTACAGCCGTACTTTTGTGTGTGACAAACCCACCATCGTGGGCACAGTGGCCATGGGTTATGCCGATGGCTATCCAAGACACGCTAAAAACGGCACCCCTATTTTAGTGAACGGCCAACTAACCCGCACCATTGGTCGAGTATCCATGGATATGCTGGCCGTTGACCTTACCGGCTTGGAAAACGTTGAAGTAGGTGCCTATGTGGAATGCTGGGGTGAGAACTTGCCCGCCGCTCAGGTGGCCCCTCATTGCGATACCATCCCCTATACTTTGTTCACCGGCATCACCCGCCGCGTACACAAAAAATATTGCGATGACCGCCAGGTGCTTAAGCAAGTAAGCTAAGGCGTGTAACGGGCTGGCCAGGGACCCTTGAGCTAGCCCGTGTTATTTGTTGTTCACCTTTCCAAAGCATCACCCTCCCTCACACCAAAACTCGAATAATCATTCAAATTAATAGTCGTTGGCGCTATAATCCCCGCCAATAACCACGACCCTATGCCCACATAAAAATAACGATAAGGTTTCCCATGGTACAAATCATCACCGAGCAGCCCAGCTTTACCGTTAACGAGCCCTTTGATATTGGCCAAAAAAACTGGGATGACCCGGATCACTTGGCCGTGGGACAACTGTCCATGGTGAACCTGTTTCGCACTGTGGCCATAGAGACAGGGGAGCTCGTTATGCCGCTCCCCAAGAGCGAGCTGCCACTGGATATCAACGCACTCACGTTTAACGACCCGCTCATGCCCACCCGCAGCGTAAATGGCGACACCCTGTTAAATCGCCGCTTGTATAACGATGCCTTGTTAGTGATGCATAAGGGGAAAGTTATTCACGAGTCGTACCGCAACGGCATGACCGAACACGACCGCCATGTGATTCATTCTTGCACTAAGTCGCTATGCTCCATGATCGCTGCCATGGCGGTGGACGAAGGGTTGTTAAACCCACAAGCACAAATGAGCGAATACATTCCCGAATTTAAAACCATTGCTGCCTGGCAAGGGGTTACGGTGCAGCATGTGTGGGACATGCAGGCGGGTTTGGTGTTCAGTGAAGACTACGCCAATCCCAGCGCCGAATACTGGAGTTATGCTCGGGCGGCGGGTTACTACCCGCCATTAGAAGGTGAAGAAGCCATTGGAGCCCGCGCCTGGGCCATAGAGAACCTAACTCAACGTAACTATGAACCCGGCACCAGCTTTGTTTACAACTCTACGCTCACCAATGTATTGGGCATGGCGCTGGAAAACATTTATGACAAACCCTTGGCCGAATTATTTGAAGAAAAACTTTATAAAAAAACCGGCGCCCAATCTGCCGGTTACTTCAATACCGACCCCCAGGGTTTCCCCATCACCGAAGGGCAATTTAATTTACGCCTAACGGACTTTGCCCGAGTGGCCTCTTTAATGTTAAACCAGGGTAAAAACTTCTTAGGAGAACAGGTGGTGCCGGCGGATTTTATAACCCAACTGGTCACAGAAAATCCGCAAGCTCAACAGGCCTATGGCCAGGATTGGCAAGATACAGTGTTCCGTAACGGGCAGTACCAAAACAAGTTTTGGGTATTGGAACCAGAGCAAGATCGCTTTACTATGCTGGGCATTCACGGCCAATTCGCCTGGTATGATTTAAAACGAGATTTAATGGTGGTGGGCATGGGCTCTTACCCCAAACAAGATGGCGACCTAATGATGACAGTGCTTAAATTATTATGGGACGGCATTGCCATGGCCACAGATACAATGAATAACAATTCACCAAAAGAGCAATAGAGAGTCGTTTATGGTTTACCTGTATTTAATGATCGCCATCATCGCCGAAGTCGCAGGCACCCTGGCATTAAAACCCGCCGAAGGTTTTACTAAACTAGGGCCCAGTATCTTGGTAGTAGTGGGGTATGCGGTGTCATTTTATTTGTTGTCGGTGATCCTAAAAACCCTGCCCATTGGCATTACCTATGCTATTTGGTCTGGGGTGGGCATCGTATTAACCGCCATTTTGGCCGCCGTTATATTTAAACAAACCCCGGACTTGCCAGCCATGGTGGGCATGGGGTTTATTGTGGTGGGTGTGGGCATCATTCAAATATTTTCTCAAGCCCATATAGACTAATATATTGAAAACCCACAACACACACGACTATAAAGGTTTAGGGTTTGGCATAAGTGCCTTTACCCTGTTTGCCTTCATGCCTTTGTATGTGCAACTGCTTGCCCCCTTGTCTGGTTATACCCTGCTCAACCAACGCATCCTTTGGTCCACATTAATCTTAATCGTGGGCTTAAGCTTGTGGGGGAAATTAAAGTTTTATCTACGCCCCATGCTTAATTTAAAAGCCTGGCCGGGATTACTGGCCGGCAGCGTATTGGTGGGATTGCAATGGGGTATATTTGTGTGGGCACCACTCAACCAAAAAACGCTGGATTTATCCTTGGGCTATTTTTTAATGCCTTTAGTGATGGTGTTTATTGGTAAGGTGTTTTTAGGGGAGAAACTGCGCCCATTGCAATGGCTGGCCATTATTATTGCAGGCTTTGGGGTATTCATGGCGTTTTGGCACGCCGACGGCTTGTCGTGGGTGGTGGTATTAATTGTGATTGGTTACCCGCTTTATTTGATACTGAGGCGCATACAGGTACTACCCACGGTATCGGCCTTCTTAATTGAAAACCTAATTTTATTGCCTTTTGCGATCCTGGGAATTTTATTATTTGGAGGCATTGAAGGGCAAGCCCTGAGCCACCCATTTGATTATTCGTTTTCCTGGTTGGGATTATTTTTGGGCCTGGCCATCTTAGGCTCGGTGCCCATGTTGTGTTTTATCGCTGCCAACCAACGCCTGCCCATGAGCACGTTAGGATTAATCAGTTATTTGGAACCCGCGCTAATTTTTGTGGTGGCTTATTTGTTTTTAGGAGAAAGCGTACCACCAAACGAAATGATGACCTACGGGCCCATTATAATTGGCTTGGGAATTTTAGCGGTGGATGGTGTGAGGTTAGGTATAAAGAGGCATAGGATTAATCTAAATTAATGAGGCTTTAGGAGCAACAACCTTGTTTTATAGGGTCGCCGTCAACTCATCCATGAGGGCTTGCTTCGGCATTCGACAATTGCATCCTGCATTGTTTTTATAAATGACATCCCTGTCACGACCATGCCTCAAACACCCACAAAACAAGGCTGTCACTCCTGTCATATATAAGTTACTAGTGGAATTATTAATATGATGTTCGCAGTACTAAAAGTTTTAACTTGGAGCTGAGTTGGCGTGGATTGCGGAATATGAGGCAGGATGCCGAGTTTAGCTTGCATGGACGCATTTACAGCGACCGCAAACTGCGTCAACTCAGCCCCAAGTTGGCAGACGTTCAACAAACACTAACCAACACTTGCACGCCATGATTTTAGTTTAAGCCACAACATAATGCCCCAGGCTGAACCCAACAACCCAATTAGGTTAACCACCATTCCTGCATAACGGCTACCTTCATATACCCATAGCGCGGGGTCTTTAATCAGGGGGGTTGCCACCGCATTAATGGACAGTAATAACTGTAAGACTGATACCAACAAATAAAGCCAAATGAACCGCTTGGCGCCCAACAGTAATAGCCCGCCCATAACCGTTGCCGCAATCACCACACTCCAGGTTGCCACTGGCCCAAGGGCTGCCATGCCCTGAGAAATTAAAGCGATACCGGCAAGATTCCACAGCACACACAATAGAGCGTGCACCAGTTGCAAAGACAGAGCCGGATTAAATGGGCTTGAAAACATAAATATCCACATATTATTTATAATGATTGGCGCTACCATAACAGTTAAAGTTCGTAATAAAAGCCGTTAAAGTGGCCATTGCTCATTATTTTTTACGCGGGGTTTATAGAGACAAACCAGTGGATTCTGCTGAATAAAATCAGCAGGTTCACTGTTTTTTTAGAATGGGTTAGCTGGATAATACGTTAAAAATACCACTGGCGCGGGCGATACGTTTCTCTCCCACAAAAAAATAGCAATTGGCAAAGGCCATAGTGCGCCCTACTTTTTGCAAATCGGTTTCTATGTGAATCCAATCCCCCAATTTGGCGGCTCCTGCATAATCGATAGTAAGACTGGCGGTTACCATGGGCACCGGCGGCTTTTGGGAAAAGGCGGCGTTATAACCCAAAGCCACATCGGCCAGACTGCTCAGCATGCCGCCATGTACTAGGCCGCGAGTGTTACAGTG
>Ga0209290_1000225_pt1 | contig 51132 bp, 51 predicted proteins | sample EN1Hudsemesocosm_2_FD_184632 | JGI IMG/M metagenome (GOLD analysis project Ga0209290, IMG submission 184632) | Methane-oxidizing microbial communities from mesocosms in the Hudson Canyon - EN10B Hudson Canyon (SPAdes) (version 2) | ecosystem: Environmental > Aquatic > Marine > Cold seeps... | reverse complement strand
TGGCCTTAGCTGCCCTGGCTAGTACTTGTCGGTTTTTTGATGCGCGGGATTGTTTTTGGTCCGAGCCGTCAATAATTTCTAGAATGGGCGCTTGAAAGTTTTGTCCAATCACTGACGCTATATCGAGCGTGAATTCCTCGTTTAAATTAGGGCTGATCATAATCAATGCTAGGCCCTGCTCTCCTAGCTGTGCAGCTAGCGGCTGCATGTATTGGAGGGCAGTATCTGCACTGTGTCCTAAGGCAATGATGACCTTATTTTGATAGCCTTTATCTGCGACATGTTTCATGGCGATGTCCAGATGTGCTTTGGCACGTATCTCGTAAGGAATCTCAGCTGATTTCTCTGCATCTTTTTCTGATAGATTGATGTCCACCGTTTCGGATGGGGTTTCTTGAGGGTTATCGGCGCCTGCCGCTAGGTCTTCTGTGTTAGGTGCGTTGTTCTCTGCGCCTGGTTCGATAGCGGTATTTGTCGGGTTAGCCTGTTGTTCCTTAATGTTTCGGGTTGGTGGTTTGGCGAGCGACTCACGTAAAGTGTCATTTAAGGTGATTTCATCATTTTTTTTCGCCGCCAATGTGCGCGTCGGGGCGTGATTGAAATCGTCTTTAGGCAGGTTGATGCTGAGAGTATACCAGCCAGTATCTGGCAGAAAGCGCCGCAGCTGCCGAATAACAAACGGCCAGTCGGCATGTTGTTCTTTGTCGTGCAATAGAACTACTGCACCTTGAGACTCGGGGGTTCGCGGAAGTAACTCTAAACCCATTACGCGCTGGTTGTTGTCTTGCCCTGGGTAAGTAACGTCAAGCCACACTTGTTCATGTTTCGGTGTGGCTTCTTCCAAAGCATCGGCCATTTCTGCGTGAAATAAAAGTGGCGACAGCAAGCTGCAGAGTAATGCCAAACAAAAATGGCGTGGCGATACTCTGCGTTGACTAATCGTTTTGTCGCGAGCTGCTGTTGCTGATAGTTTTGTTAGCATGTTGATGTAATCGGGCTCGAAGTCAGTGATGGCTTTCAGTTAGAATAGCGGATCATTTACCGTAATGCCGCCAACTATACGCTTATGTTGGTGTGATGACATCGTTCGAGGAATTCATGTCTAATTTTAAAATTGCTCCATCCATACTTGCTGCTGACTTTGCGCGCTTGGGAGAAGAGGTTGAGAATGTATTGAGTGCTGGCGCCGATATTGTTCATTTTGATGTGATGGATAACCATTACGTACCAAATCTAACGATTGGTCCGATGGTTTGTAAGGCCTTGCGAGATTTCGGTATCACAGTGCCAATCGATGTGCATTTAATGGTGAAGCCGGTAGATGACATGATTCGTAGTTTTATTGATGCGGGTGCAACCTATATTACGTTCCACCCTGAGGCGTCTGAGCATATTGACCGGTCACTTCAACTGATTAAAGACGCGGGGTGTCAGGCGGGATTGGTGTTTAATCCAGCGACGTCGTTGCGCCACCTTGACTACGTGATGGATAAGCTAGACATGATCCTATTGATGTCTGTTAATCCAGGCTTTGGTGGGCAGAAATTTATTCCTGGTACTTTGGATAAGCTGAAACAAGTGCGATCGTTAATCGACGCCAGTGGTCGAGATATTCGTTTAGAAGTCGATGGTGGCGTTAATCTTCAAAATATTCGCTCTGTTGCCGAAGCCGGCGCAGATACTTTTGTGGCAGGGTCTGCGATTTTCAACACAGAGGATTACGCCGAAACGATCACGGCGATGAGGCAGGAGCTGGCACAGGCTAAGTTAATTTCGTGTTAAGCCGTTTAAGTGAGCTGGTTGCGCCGGAACCTTTGGCGTTGGTGATATTCGATTTGGATGGCACTTTAGTAGACAGTGCAGCTGACCTTAAAATGGCGTTGGACCGCATGTACGATGGGTTGTCGCTCCGACGCGCCACCGAGGCTCAAGTCAGGGAATGGGTTGGCAATGGCGCAGAGATGTTAGTGAGGCGAGCGCTGAGTTACGACTTGGCTGCACCAAGCGTTGATGAAGGCTTGTTACAAAAAGCCTATACGTTATTTTTGAAGCATTATGGCGACACGAGTGGGCAAGCAAGTGCTTGTTATGAAGGTGCTGTCGACCTGCTTGAGTGTTTGCGAGAAAGTGGCGTGAAGGTCGCGATTGCGACTAACAAGCCCGCGCGTTTTACCATGCCTTTACTCGACGCGTTAAATATCGAAGTGGATTTCGTCATTAGTGGTGATGAGGTTTCAGCCAAAAAGCCCGACCCAATGCAATTAATGCGTTGTTTGGAGTATTTTTCGTGTGATGTTAGGCAAGCTGTGATGGTGGGCGATTCGTCCAATGATTTGCTGGCGGCCAAAGCATGCACTATAAAAAATGTGGCTGTAAGTTACGGATATAATCATGGAGTCTCAATTTCGAGCTTTGGCCCCGACCTGCTTATTGATTCGCTGACTGAGCTACGTTAATCTTTGCGCTTAGTGAGGTCGTTTTTGGCCACATAATTAAGATGCGTCGTTGGGCGCGTGACGAGAGAATAAAAGTGTTAATCCCCTCAAGTAGCATAGAGTCCCCCAAGCGACTCCCCTTTCTGATTCGTTGGCGAAGCTAGTCTGTATCCGCCGACAGTTTTCGTAAATATCAAACAGTCGATAATGCCGCCGTGCTTCGACGAACATGAAATCAGGAAGACCTTATGAGTCCCGAACAATTTGCCCTATATGCCGAAGAAGGTTTTAACCGAGTTCCGGTTGTTAGAGAAGTATTAGCCGACCTAGATACGCCATTGAGTACTTACCTCAAACTCGCTGCTGGCGAGTATTCTTATCTGCTTGAGTCTGTCCATGGTGGAGAGAAATGGGGGCGTTATTCGATCATTGGTTTACCTTGTCGGCAGGTACTTAAAGTCTTCGGACATCTGGTTCAGATCGAAGTGGATGGCGAAATAGTAGAGCAGCTTCATAGCGAAGACCCTCTTGCCTTTGTTGAGGTTTTTCAATCGCGTTTTAAAGTGCCTGAGCTTGCGGGTTTGCCGCGTTTTAATGGCGGTTTAGTGGGTTATTTTGGCTATGATACTGTGCGCTATGTTGAGCCTAAACTAGCCGATAGTTGCCCGCCAGACCCTCTAGGTACGCCAGATATTTTATTGATGGTGTCTGACAGCTTAGTCGTATTCGACAACCTAAGTGGCAAGCTTTCTCTGATTCACCATGTTGATCCGCAAGTTGATGATGCCCTTATCCTGGCGAATACTATTCTAGATTCGCTCGTGCACCGCTTGCGGGAGGGAATGGCTGCGCCTGCTTCGTCGGCGCCTAATGACATGGGTATTCAAGAGTCAGACTTTGTATCTGGCTTTGAGCAAACTAAATTCGAAGCCGCGGTTGATAAGATTAAAGATTATGTGTTGGCAGGGGATGTCATGCAGACGGTTGTCTCGCAACGTATGTCAATTCCGTTTAAGGCCGCGCCTTTAGATTTGTATCGGTCATTGCGCTGCTTAAACCCCTCGCCTTACATGTACTACCTAAACCTTGGTGACTTTTATGTGGTGGGATCTTCGCCAGAAATTCTCGCGCGAGTTGAGGGTGGAGAAGTTACCGTTAGGCCGATCGCAGGAACAAGAAAGCGTGGTGCGACTGAGCAAGAAGATATAGATTTTGAACAGGATTTATTGTCCGACCCGAAAGAGTTAGCTGAGCATTTAATGCTTATCGACCTCGGTCGAAATGACGTGGGACGCATTGCGGAGACTGGAACGGTTGAACTTACCGATAAAATGATCATCGAGCGTTACTCACATGTCATGCATATCGTCTCGAATGTTGTTGGTCGGCTGAAACCAGGCTATTCAGCACTGGATGTTCTTCGTGCGACATTTCCGGCCGGTACGCTGAGCGGCGCGCCTAAAATTCGGGCAATGGAAATTATCGATGAGTTAGAGCCTGTCAAGCGAGGTGTCTATGGCGGAGCGGTCGGCTACTTATCCTGGAATGGAAATATGGATACGGCGATCGCAATACGCACGGCCGTTATTAAAGATGAGGTCTTGCACATTCAGGCAGGTGCCGGTGTTGTTGCGGATTCTGTACCGCGAAATGAATGGGATGAAACGATGAACAAAGGGCGCGCTGTATTTCGAGCGGTGGCGATGGCGTGTTCTGGATTAGATGGTAAAGGGGAATAATATGTTGGTAATGATCGATAATTATGACTCCTTTACTTATAACGTCGTGCAATACCTAGCTGAACTCGGAGCGGACGTTCGTGTGTTTCGCAATGACGAGGTTAGTGTGTCTGATATTGCGGCGATGAACCCGGAAAAGATAGTGATTTCACCTGGCCCGTGCACACCAAACGAAGCCGGTATCTCGCTTGAGGTGATTGAATACTTTAAGGGAAAGTTGCCAATTTTGGGGATATGTTTGGGGCATCAGAGTATTGCGCAGGCGTTTGGCGGAAAAATTGTTAGGGCCGGTCATGTGATGCACGGAAAAACGTCGCCCATATTCCATAATGACCAAGGTGTTTTTCAAGGGCTAAGTAACCCTCTGACTGCAACGCGCTATCACTCATTGGTTATTGAGCAGAGCAGTTTGCCTGATTGCCTTGAGTTGACTGCTTGGACAAAACAAGAAGATGGCCGGATCGAAGAAATAATGGGCGTTCGCCACAAAGAGCTTGATATCGAGGGTGTGCAGTTTCATCCAGAGTCCATACTCACTCAGCATGGACATGATTTGCTCAACAATTTCTTGAAACGATAGTCGAGCCATTAATTCTAACGATCACAACGAAAGAGAATGTCGATATGGATATAAAAGCAGCGATAAGCCAAGTAATCGATCATAAAGACTTATCCACTGAGCAAATGCAGTCAGTAATGAAGGATATCATGACGGGACAAGCGTCGGATGCTCAGATTGGTGGCTTCCTTGTGGCTCTGCGAATGAAGGGTGAGTCGGTAGATGAAATCACTGGCGCTGCTCAGGTAATGAGAGAGCTATCGACCAAAGTGGTTATTAATGGCGAGCACTTAGTGGACACCTGCGGCACAGGTGGTGACGGCGCAAACCTTTTCAATGTGTCTACTGCCTCAGCTTTTGTCGTAGCTGCTGCGGGTGGAAGCGTTGCCAAGCATGGTAACCGCAGTGTTTCTAGTAGTACCGGTAGCGCTGATGTACTAGAGGCTGCCGGAGTTAATCTTGGCTTAAATGCTGAGCAGGTGGGTCGTTGTGTTGAAGAATTAGGTGTTGGGTTTATGTTTGCACCGGCGCATCATGGCGCGATGAAGCATGCGATCGGTCCGCGCAAAGAAATGGCGATACGAACCATATTCAATATGCTTGGTCCGATGACAAACCCTGCCGGAGTGACCCAGCAAATTATTGGCGTTTTCGATAAAGTACTGTGCAAGCCTATGGCGTTGGTATTGCAGCGTCTTGGTAGCAAGCATGTCATGGTAGTCCATTCGCAGGATGGCTTGGATGAAATCAGTATTGCTGCACCGACGCACGTTGCGGAACTGAAGAATGGCGAAGTTAACGAGTACTTGGTAGACCCAACTGAGTTTGGTTTATCAGTTTCTAATCTAGAAGGATTGGGTGTTAGTAGTGCAAATGAGAGTCTCCAGTTAATTAAAGGAGCCCTTGGAAAGGGAAGCACTGATAACGAAGCTAAGGCGCGCAAAATTATTGTTATTAACGCGGGTGCGGCAATTTATGTAGCCGGTTTAGCTAGCAGTTTAGCTGAAGGCATTCAGCGGGCTGAAGATGCGGTGGGTTCTGGTTTGGCGTTAGCTAAAATCAGTGAGCTAGCCAGCTTTACACAAATTTTTGCTGAACAATAAAACTGTTTTCGGCCAAGCACTGCTGCTAGATCAGCAAATTAAGGTATTTAGTCATGTCCATTGAAGAGAATGCATCTCCTGATAGTACGCCAACGATTCTTAAGAATATTGTTGCCCGTAAGTGGCAGGAAGTTGCTGAGCGTTCACGTTCTTTAGCGTTGTCCGAGTGCAAAGCGAGAGCAATGGATTTGCCCGATACTCGCGGATTTGTGAATGCGATAGAGAGCAAACTGTCACATGGTTTGCCAGCGATTATCGCTGAGATAAAAAAAGCATCACCAAGCAAGGGCGTGATTCGAGAGAACTTCGTGCCACACGAAATAGCGGAAAGCTATCAGGAAGCCGGCGCCGCATGTTTGTCGGTATTGACCGATAAAGATTTTTTCCAAGGTGACGAAGCGTATCTCAAAGCAGCACGAGATGCCGTCGTATTGCCCGTTATCCGCAAAGACTTTATGGTCTCGCCTTATCAAGTTTATGAAAGTCGAATGGTTGACGCTGACTGCATATTATTGATCGCTGCGTGCCTCACAAAAGACCAAATGCAAGAGTTATCGGGCATCGCCCAAGAGCTAGCTTTAGATGTGTTAGTTGAAGTGCATAATGCAGCCGAGCTAGAGGTCGCTCTGACACTGGATACTCGGCTAATTGGAATTAATAATCGCGACCTTCATAGTTTTGACGTGTCATTGGAAAACACCTACGGGCTGTTGCCCTCGATACCAGGCGACAGGATAGTCGTTACGGAGAGTGGCATCCATAGTACTGAAGATGTGGATGCGATGAAGCATCATGGCGTTAATAGTTTTTTGGTTGGTGAGGCATTTATGCGCGCTGAAGACCCGGGAGCTGAGCTTAAGCGCCTTTTCTTCTAATGCGGGGCAGTGCGAAAACGCTGTTTTTAGAATAAGACGTGGCTAGAGACAGTCGTATTGGTGCTGTCGATCGAATGAAACGGATACCATGTTATAGCCTTCTACCGAAAGCTGAGTAAGCAAAGGGATGTTGCCTAAGATCTTTTGACAGGCTTTACGAATGGCAGGTTGCAGTGTGAGTTGAGCGGTTTGCAGTGGCTTGAAGTCGATAACCAGATATTTTATACCGCCAAAATCCTCGGCATGACTGGGTAGAATGCTCTCATAGTTAATAAACTGAAGTGCGGGTTCAGGTTCAAAATTAGATTTAAGTACATCATGCAAGGTATCAGCGTCTGAGCGCATGGCGATAAAGCTTAGGGCGACAAAAAGTAACGCACCTTGAAAAAAATCTTTCATTGTTATGACTCCTCTTAGAGATGGCCAATAAGTCCTGACGACTAGTAACATCAGTCTAAAGCGATCATTTTTTTAAAATAGCGAGGCATTGGCTATTTGACGCTTGTTTACGTATGTGATGTTTTTGGACAGCAAAACTAGAGGTGTAGATTGTTGGAAACATACGTTATTCTTTGTTTATAAAAATAACTAGAGCGACGACGGACGGTCTAGCGTGCCCCATTATTGTAGTTTTCATCCCTTGCTTCCTGCGCACTATAAGTGTGAGAACTGCAAGAGCGACTTATGCCAGAGCTGTATGCCAGAGCCAGGTTTGTCTCTGGATTCCCTGCGCTGCGCTAGTTGCAGTGCTCGCCTTGTTCCGCACTCGTCAGCATCATCTGAAACACCACTTTGGCACTACTCTGGTGCTATATTAAAACAGCCTTTGCTTGGCCACTCGGGTTGGTTTTTATTGGCTATGTTGGTGATTTTTACCGCAGGCGCATTAGTGAATTTTCCGCTTTATATCGGCTTAATCATTGCGGCGGCTTTTGCCGTGGTGCATGGCTCTCAGCTATCGTCATTTCTTGCTTGCAATGCTGGGCGGAGGAGGGCAACGCCGGCACTTAAGCGGCTGTTTAAACTGGGCGATTACCGAAAGACATTGCCGATGTTAGTGGTATGGACGGCGAGTGTAAGCGTTTGCGTGTTACTGCAAACATCTCAGCAGTATTTCATATTAGTGTTCGTATCTTCTTTATTAACGTTGGTTGTCCCGGTGTTGACTGTCATGCAGGCCTTGGGCGATGAGCCTTCTGAATTATTAAACCTGAATCGTTTTGTTCAAGTAGGGTCGCGGCTTGGGAACAATTACATGGCGCTCGTGTGTTGGGGGTTGCTCATATTTTTTTCTGGCTTAGCGAGTCTTGATGGCTTGCAACGTTATGCGCCCACTATCTTGGAAGGGGCGTTGGCTCCCGTATTGTTGGCGTACTTGATATTAGTTTGGCAATCGATGATCGGATTTTCAGCACGCTCGCAATTAGGTACGTCTGATGTCGCTGCTGAAACTAGACATGCACCATTGCGTTCCAGCATAGAAGAGCGTCGTTTAGGAATGGCTCTGCGTGAAGGTAAGTACGAGCAAGTAGTTTCGTTGCTAGAGGGTGACTTTTACCGAAATGGTATGCAGGATTATCGACTAGAGCAGTTATATAAACTCTCTCTTGTTTGGGATGGTGATAACTTGCAGCAGAAGTATGGGGCAATGTTTATGGCAATGCTGCTGCGCAGAGGGCGAGATGAGGAGGCCCTAAACTTGCTTCAATCCCAGAGGCAGAAAAACGCAGATTATCGGGTCGCAGATGCCTTATTATGCCTAGAGTTAGTGAGGACTTGTGAGCGAGAGAGAAAACAAAAATTATTGCTCTGGTTGGTGCAAGACGCCCATTGGCGATTCGATAAATCTCAGGACTTAGTCGCTCAGATGTATCGTTCTGCTGCGAAGGTATTACATAAGCACTTTAAGCAGCATGCTAAGGCTCTAGCGTATATGAAAAAAGCGGCTCAAGCCTGTGAAAAACATGAAGCATCGGTTGCGGAGAAACAATTATCTTCCTAGTGAAAATACGAGTATTTTACAAAACCTAATACTTCCCCTGCTAAACGAATTAATAACAAAAAGGATATAGGTATGTTTGTTAGAACGTTGTGTGTGAAAAGAATGTGTTTGAAATTGTGTCTACTGCTCCCCTTACTTTTATTGGCAGGTGGGGCCCATGCCGACAAAGTGTATAAGCTAAAGCTGGCTGAAACGTGGGGGCCTAATTTCCCGATTTTTGGTGACGCATCAAAGAACATGGCGGCGATGGCGGAAAAAATGTCGAATGGCCGACTTAAGATAGTTATTCATTCATCAAATAAACACAAAGCGCCATTTGGCGTGTTTGATATGGTCAAGTCAGGCCAGTATGACATGGGGCACTCCGCTTCTTATTATTGGAAAGGAAAGGTTCCGGCGACGATGTATTTTACCACCATGCCGTTCGGGATGATTGCGCCAGAGCAGTATGCTTGGTTCTATTATGGCGGCGGCATGGAGCTGATGGACGAGCTTTATTCCCAGTATAATTTGATGTCTTTTCCGGGCGGCAATACTGCGAATCAGATGGGGGGCTGGTTTCAGAAAGAGATCAATTCAGTTGCCGACCTACAAGGACTTAAAATGCGCATACCGGGCTTCGCAGGAGAGGTACTCGCGAAACTTGGTGCAAAGCCGACGAATATTCCGCCTGGCGAGCTTTATACCGCGTTGGATCGAGGCACGATTGATGCGCTGGAGTGGGTTGGGCCATCGTTAGATTTGCGCATGGGCTTCCATAAAATAGCGCCTTTCTATTACACCGGCTGGCATGAGCCCGGTGCAGAGCTTCAGTTTTTGATAAATAGAAAGAAATTTGAATCGTTGCCTGTCGACTTACAAGAAATATTGAGAGTTGCAATGAAAGCCTCTGCCTATGACATGTATGCGCAGTCTATGCATGAGTCAGGGAAAAACTGGTCAACAATGACAGAGGAATTCCCAAATATTAAAGTTAAAACCTTTCCTGACGAAGTCATGACTGCCATTAAGGCGGCTAATGATGCCTTGTTGAAAGAAAATGCGGCGAACGACCCGTTTGCAGCAAAAGTGCTCTCATCGCAGCAGGAGTACCTTTCGAGAATCCGTCAATGGACGAATATGTCAGATAAGGCATATTTGGATAGCACGGCCAACTAGTTAATTTGTATATGAGCCGCCTCGGCGGCTCTACTTTAAGAAGTACAGCATGCGTTTTATTCTGGCTTGTGATCGTTTCTTTTCGTTTGTTACTCGTGGTTGCGGCGTGATTGCCTGTGCGGCGATGATTCTCCTCTTATTTAATGTCTTTTATGACGTCATTACCCGTTATATTTTCAACGATGTATCCATTGGTATGCAGGAGCTTGAGTGGCACTTATTTAGTATTGTATTTTTGCTGGGAACGCCTTTTGCGCTGACCAAGGACGGTCACGTGCGTGTTGATATTTTCTACGAAAAATGGAGTGATAAAGTCAAAGCATGGGTGAATCTTGGCGGTGCTATGATTTTCGTCTTGCCGTTCGCCGTGGTGGTCTGTTGGTACGGTATCGATTTCGCGAAAGACTCTTATGACATGGGCGAAGGCAGCGGTGATCCAGGTGGGCTGCCATATCGCTGGATTATAAAATCCATGATTCCGGTATCGTTTGCGTTGATGGCAGTAGCTGGTCTGGGCATGGTGACGTTAGCATTGCGCGTATTGGTTGGCGGGGAACCCTATCCAGAGACGTCTCGCGAGGGCTTATCGTGACTGGTATTTTGATGTTTGCATTTGCCCTACTAATGTTAATACTCGGCTTCCCGGTTGCTTTTACATTTGCGGGTGTTGCATTGATTTTTGGCGTTTGGTCGGAAGGCTGGGAGCTGTTTGCTTTCATGCCTTTTCGAATACAAAGCATCATGCAAAATACTATTTTGATGGCCATACCCTTGTTTATCTTTATGGGGGTGGTGCTACAAAAAACGCGGTTGGCCGAACAGTTGTTGGAGTCCATGGCGGAACTGTTCGGGCGTGTAAATGGTGGGGTCGCGGTGAGCACTATCCTAGTCGGTGCGCTGTTGGCCGCATCGACCGGAGTGGTCGGGGCTAGCGTGGTAGCAATGGGCTTGATCTCTCTACCCTGTATGCTGAAGTATCGGTATGACAAACGACTCGCTTGCGGGACAATATGCGCCTCTGGCACCTTAGGCCAAATTGTCCCACCCTCGATTATTCTCATTATTCTTGGCGACGTGTTAGGCCTACCGGTCGGTGACTTATTTCAAGCGGCGTTGGCACCAGGGGTGCTGCTAATTGCGCTGTATATTGGCTACATTTTGTTTGTCACGGCTAGAGACCCATCTTTGGCGCCTGCGATGCCTCAAAATAACGAACGACTGGCGCTTAAATTACGTAAAGCCCTGATGTCGATATTGCCACCGCTTGCTTTGATTGGCGTTGTGCTGGGTTCAATTTTTACGGGTATCGCGACACCAACGGAGAGTTCGGCACTCGGTGGTGTTGGCGCGCTATGTCTAGCTGCAGTGTATAAGCAGTTTAGTTTCAAAATGATGTGGGATAGCGCCCGTGAAACCATGATGGTAACGGCTATGGTTTTCGCCATATTGTTAGGCGCGACGGCCTTTTCTATGACGTTTAGCTATACCGGTGGTGATACCTTGTTGGAAGAGTGGTTGCTGCAATTGCCCGGCGAAAAGTGGGGATTCTTGATTTTGACGATGTTGGTCATTTTGGTCCTTGGTTTTTTTATCGACTTTGTAGAGATCTCTTTTATTATCGTTCCAGTTCTGGCACCAGTTGCTGAGGCGCTAGGGGTGAGCATGGTTTGGTTCGCGATTCTTATTGCGATGAATTTGCAAACGAGTTTTTTGACGCCTCCTTTCGGGTTTAGTCTTTTCTATCTCAAGGGGGTTGCACCAACGGGTGTCAAAACCTCTGATATATATCGAGGTGTGCTGCCCTTTATTGCGATTCAGGTATTGGTTCTTGTCGCGCTTTTGGTCCGGCCTCAGTGGTTTGGTCTCTAAGTTTGCGTGAGGTCGTCGCGGCGCTCGAGGCATGCATACAAAATGAATGTTAGATGGAGATAGCGCGCATGACACAGATGAAATATTGCCCCGCCTGCCAGTCTGAATTGACGACGGAGGTCTCTGTGGAGGGGCCCCTAAGGTTATCCTGCAGCAGCGTGGCTTGTCAGTATGTGTTCTGGAATAACCCCACCCCGGTTGTCGCGGCAATCATTGAGATCAAAGGGCAAGTGATGCTGGTGCATCACGTCGATTGGCCCGAAAAAATGTTGGGTCTTGTTAGTGGTTTCTTGGAAGCAAAAGAGCATCCAGACGAAGCGATACGGCGTGAAATTAAGGAAGAGACCGACCTGGAGGTCGAGGCATTATCATTTATTGGGCACTATGCATTTGTCGAGCAAAATCAGCTGATTCTTGCATACGAAGCGAAATGTAGTGGGAGTGTTGCTCTCAATGAAGAGTTGGATCGCTTTAAACTTTTGCCCCCGGACAAACTCAAGCCTTGGGCCTTCGGAACTGGGCCCGCAGTGAGTGATTGGTTAGCTAGGCGTTAAGCGCGGTATTTTGCCATTTTAGAATGTAAGTTTCGCTTTTCAAACTCTTGATATAAAAACGCTTTCGCTTCATTGACAAGCGAGCCTCTGGGTTCGATTTTTTCATATAACTTAAAACTGTGTTCAGCTTTCTTTAAATCGTTATGCGATGCGAAAAAGTGAATAAGACTGGGTATTTTGTCCGAATCGATAGGGTCATATTTGTTCAGCTTTATTAGTTCTGCCAGGAGTGTTTTCGCGCAATAGTAATCGTCGTGAAGGGCGATCGCCACAATGTAAGCGTCTAGGTCAGCCTTAAACGAAGGGCTGTGAGGTTCCAGTTTTGCGATCAAGTAGGCATGTTTCGCGACGCGAATATTAGTTGGGTACTCTTCTTTTAGGCGCTGAATTCGAGCTTTCGCGCCCGAGAAGTTAAAGCGGTCCAGCTGCGTAAAAACATCATTTAAGCCTTGCCTAACGGCTGGCAGAGAAGCTGAGTTTCCGTGCGCTTGTCGTTGAGCCTTACGAATGCTGGAAAAAAGTAGAATAAAGATCGCTGCGCATAGAATGGCATTTGCCCCATGAGGGATTATTTGTGCTATGTCTAATGGCTTTAGCCAGGCTTCTAACCATAGCTTAGCGCTAACCAGTACAGCGACGATAAGCGATATTGCAGCTTTGGTTTTCAATGGCTGATTGCCCAACATGATCATTGCTATGGCAAGCCCTGACAAACCAGAAGCGGCGCCCGATGCACCCATAAGAATTGGGCTGCTGGTATTTGACGTTAATGTATAAAGCAATGCGTACAGCGCTCCGCTAATCAGGAACCAAGCCGTCAGCGCTGTGTGTCCAAGACGTGATTCGATAAGCGGGCCGGCTACGCAAAGTAGCAACATCGTTAGCAGTAGCGATATAACGTAAGGGTCAATGAATAGATGAGTGACAAAGGTGGCGGGTGCCGCATCCTCAGGGATTAGACCGAAGCGTTCGGGCCATGTCATTGATAGATACGTTTTATTAAACGTGTGTCTTGCCTTTAGCCAGTCGGCAAACTGTTGTTCCTGCATTAGCAGTGAGCCTTGGCTTTCAAGGTAGTGTATGAAGTTTCGGTCCTGCATCACTAGCCATGCATAGTCGCGAGCATATTGACCTAGTAAATGGTCATATATTAAAGCAAGGCTTGCCGCTTCAACGCTTTGCTCTACTCGATGCTGCCTAGATTGATAGTCTAGGTACAAAGGCGTTTCTTGGGAAAACAACCCTGAGGCAATGTACTGATTGAGCGCCCTTTGCTGCGAGGCGTCGCCAATAGATTGGCTACCAAGAAAGCCTATTAAAAGGGCAAAACAAAGTATCGCTGTTGAATAAGGCAGTTTTGTTTTTTGTTGTTTTAACATGTCACATGGTCGTGTTCATCAGTGCTTATTATTTATACCAGAGACGGGTTTAAATAATAAGCACTGAGTGACCGCCGCGCTTATTTTTCCCAAAACACTTTTACGGTTTCTGCATTACGCTCGGTCATGCTAATTCCCATATCTGCGAGTTGTCGTGCATCCAGTTCGCTAAGCTGACGCCGTTGCCGCTGTCTACCGGACCACAATGAAAGCGTGGCGAGGATTCGCTTAGTAGATAGTTCGCTAAAGAAAGCGCGGGTGCGACGCGCGATACGATTGCCGAAGGATGGCGTGTTGAGTCGTTGTATTAGCGTTGTAGTGTTCATTTTGTTCTCACTGTCATGTTTTGATGAGTTAATTTTAGACAGTTAGTAGAGAGCATAACAGAATCAGATGTGTGATACTTAGACCAGCACAGTTTGTATTTATGCAGTCTGTGCTGGTTTTCTGTTTGTAATCTGTACTGTTTGGCTAAAGTATCAGGAGCATTAGCGATGAACTCACCTCGATATCAACAGTTGGCTGATAAGTTGGCTCAGCAAATACGCGCGGGCGTTTATAAAAGCGACGAAAAGCTAGAGTCTGTGCGAGGGTTTGCAAAGCAGCAGCGTATTAGCGTGTCTACTGTTTTGATGAGTTATGGTTTGCTCGAAGATTGGGGCTTGGTCGAGGTTCGGCCAAAGTCAGGTTATTACGTTCGTGCGTTGGCGAACGTGTCGGTTGATCTGCCAAAGCTTAGGCAGGCAACGGCGGCACCAAAGCCTGTTTCGAGCTCGCAACTGGTCATGGATGTTATGCGTGATTCAAGCGACCCTCAATTCTTGAGTTTAGGGACAGCCGTGCCGGCAAGTGACTTTCCAATTGTTTCGGAGTTAAAAAAAGTCTTTTCCCGGTTGGTGCGAACTCAGCCTTTTTTGGGCATTGGTTACGAAATGAAAGGGAATGCACAGTTACGGCGACAACTGGCGAAGCGGGCACAAGATTCGGGGGTCACTATCTCGCCGGATGAGGTGGTAGTGACTGCAGGTTGCCAGGGCGCCATTAGCTTGAGCTTGCGCGTGACCTGCAAGCCTGGTGATGTTGTGGTCGTTGAGAGCCCAAGTTATTACGGGCTGCTGCAGCTTATCGAGTCGCTTGGTCTCAAGGTAATAGAGATTCCATCTGATCCGCAAACCGGCATGAGTATAGATGCCCTTCAGTTAGCGCTGGAGCAATGGCCTATCAAAGCGATTCTAACCGTCTCTAGCTTTAGTAATCCTCTTGGTGCGCTCATTCCTGATGAGAATAAAAAACGTCTGGTTGATTTAGTTAATCAGTATCAAATTCCGCTGATCGAAGATGATATTTATGGCGACTTAGGGTACGGCATTCAAAGGCCGCGCTCTATTAAGTCTTTCGATACCGAAGGAAGAGTGTTGCTTTGTTCTTCTGTCTCTAAGGTTTTGGATCCGCAATTAGGCGTTGGTTGGGTCATGCCTGGTCGTTACCTTGAGGCCGTTGAATATGAGCGATTCTTGACGAGCACGAGTCAGTTTCATTTGTCGCAAATGGCGTTAGCCGACATTTTGTCGCGTGCACTATATGATCGTCATTTGCGCTTGGTCCGCGAAACTTACCGACAGCGCAGGGATCGTTTAATCGATATGATTGGCCTTTATTTTCCAGAGGGGACGCGCATGTCATACCCCCTTGGAGGGTTTGTTGCGTGGATACAGTTACCCCAGGGTACTAACGCGACGGAGCTATATTTGAAAGCTAAGAACGCCGGCGTCATCATTTCTCCGGGGACTGTATTTTCATCAAATCCAAAGAAATACGATAACTCTATTCGCTTAACTTATGCGGAGGAGTGGACGAAAGAGCGCGAGTTTGCCGTACAAAAAGTCGGGTCGCTCGCGCATGCGCTGATGAGCTAACGCTTGTTTTGCCTGTGACTAGCGCTTTTTCGGGGTCCATGCCCACGTCATTTCCATCAAAATGGGCTCTTTGCCATCGCCATCCGTGACGATAACCGGAACAATGGTTTCGCCTTTTTCTTGAGTTTGCATCAACTTAACCTGTGCTGCGGTTAGTGAGGACACTGCGCGCATGTCGCCCTTGGCGCGTTTCACATAATCTGCTTTGATCGTTTTGATCACGGGCACAGAAGTGTCAGGGATATTCATACCAACGACATAGCCTGTCGCCGACTCGGCGATTAGAATGCCAGCAACGGCATGCACTGAGCCGATGTGGTTCTGTACAGATTTTTTGTTCTTTAGGGAGATGGTAGCTGAGCGCTCCGTTAGCGCTTCCACTTTAATACCGGCGGTACCCGTGAACTTTACACTGCGAGCAAATAACGTTGTGAGTGCCTTGGCGCTAAGAAAGTCAGGTAGTGAATTTATCTGGCTGACGATTGTGTTGAGTTTGTTTTTCTTAGCCATCGTGGTCCTCTTAATGGATAGCAGTTGGGGGCGCTGCGCTAGTGCAGCTAATGTGAAGCAGCGGATTATACAGAGATTGACGCGGATCAAAACAACCGTGCGAATAAGGGTATACGGTAGTTTGATTGATTGAGAAACTACTCAGGCTGTGACCGGGGTCGGATTATAGGACAAAGGATTCCAATATCAGCCTACCTAAGCATGCGGGTGCGGGGTATACTTCCCGCCGATTTTTACGACACAAATTTAATTGTTCTGAGGCCTGAAATGAGCGATTTGAAAGCAAAATTCGAAGAAACGGTTAACTATGTTCAAAATGCTGATGGTGATTTTGAACCGTCTAATGAATTGAAGCTAAAGCTTTATGCGCTTTACAAGCAAGCGGCGCAAGGTGATGTCAGTGGCAAGAAGCCGGGTATGATGGACTTTGTTGGGCGAGCGAAATATACCGCTTGGGAAGAGCTGAAAGGCAGTACGTCTGACGAAGCGATGCAGCAATACATCGATGAAATTGAAGCCTTGAAATAGGCAAGCGTTGCTCCAGTTTTACCCACAACACAATAAGAATTATTAGTAAGGTAGCGAATGGATACTGCGATTGCGTTGGAAGAAAGCCAACCTGGACTCTCTATGGAGTTGGACCAGGCCGTGCGAGAGGAACAGTTGAGTTCAAGAACTGTGCAAACTTATCGGCATTGGATTCTCCAGTATTTGGCGTACTACGACTTGAAAAATCCGAGCTATTTGTCGGACCAGAACGTAAAAGATTTTTTGAAGTATTTAATGAAACGGCTCTCGTTGTCGAGAGCGAAGTTGAATCAAGCGCGTGAAGCACTTATTTTTTTATATGAAAAAGTACTTCGAAAGCCTGCTGTTACGGCAGAACTCAAGCCTGCTTAGCAGGCTTTTTAGTTTTATTGCTTGAATACTTGAACCATCCCATCGGCGCTTAGCGCCTTTGTGTTTGGTGAGCCCTGTACGGCCACAATCGCTTTGCTGCTTGCTCCGCCGAAAGTTTTGCGTGGTTTAGCTGTCCAGCGCACTAACCTCTCTCCGCTGTCTCGTTCGTATTGCTCTATATCACCCGCGCTTGTACCTAGAATAAGTATGGTTTCATCGTCTGAAAACTCAGCGCTGCTGTAGTTTGTGTAGCGACTATGGATTTCACTGACCAAGGTATTGGTTTTTACATCGATAATTTGGCCGCCATCACGTTGAGCGCTAACAAATGCAAAGGCACCGCTTGATGACAGTGCGACTTGCTTGACCTGGTTATTAAGGCGAATCGAGTGCTGTGGTTTTCCAGTGTTTAGATTCCAAATGATTGCTTCGAAATCATCGCTGCCGCTGATCGCCGTTTGAGCCTCGTCTGAGATTGCAACTGTACGAACATCCGCTTCATGCTTCAATTCCTTTAGGATCTGACCTCTGCGCAGTTCAAACAGATTGAGTGCGCCGTCGCGCATCCCTATCATCGCTTGGCTACCATCGTAATTTAGATCGACTGATAATACTCGGTCAGCGGCTTCCCAGAACCCAAGCGATTTTCCTGAATCGGTACTCCAAACACCGATTGATTTTTCTTCGGTCGTAACGGCGACTTTACCATTCCCAGAAAGTGCCACCGTGCGAAAAGAGCTAAACTCGCCAGCTTGGTGGTTCCATGAGAACAGGCGCTCGTTGCGTTCTATGTCCCATAAGCTACCACCGTGATGAATAGATCCTATGAGCGCTAAACTGCCGTCACGACTGATGTCGGCGCTTAAAAACCCTTGGTGGGCAAGCTGAAAGCTGGATTCAGGGCCCTTAGCGCAGGCGCTAAGAAAAAAGCAAAGCAAGATGGTGACTAACGAGCGCACAAAAAGATACCTTCGGGTCTATTAAGAGGACTGTATCCAGTATAGCGGGTCATGACGCGACGCAAGGCGATGCGCAATAAAAAAGGGCCAAATAGGCCCTTCAGTTTTGCGTCAGAGATTCTGCGCCGAATGTTGCTTAGACTTGCTGGTTAAGCAACAGAGTCCGCATGTGTTTTGTGCAAGGCTTCTATCAATACGTCTTCAAGTTCGAATCGATCTTCTAAGGTTTTACCTAGATTGTCGAGCTCTAAAATCAAACCTTCGATACCATCGTCAACTTTGTGTATGTCATCAAAGCGGTCGTTGAAGTTTAACGCCAGCTCTGTGGAGCTTTGGATTTGAGGGATGATTTTGTTCGCAAGCTCTGTTCCGCCATCGTTAAACTCAGCGGCTTCGTTTAGCAGTTGCTCATACACTTCAAAATGTCCAACGGATACGTAGTCGACTAAGATTTGGCAGAAAGACTGGAGTCGTTCAACTGTGTTTTCTTGAGAGCTTCCCGGTTTTACAGACAGGTCGCATAGTTTAACGATCAGGTCTTGACGTTCTTTAAGCCATTTGTCGATGAGGTCGTTGACGCCGCCCCAACGTTGTTTGGCGCTCTCACAATTGTTGAGCATTTAAAACTCCTTGATATTTGTTGCTTAGTGGAGGTTGAGCAAATAATTAATCTGCTAGTCATAGCCTTTATGAAGGCCTGTTCTCCAAAAGAATACGGGTGTAGTCTCAAGGAGTAAAAAAGTAACGAATTTAGTGCGTTGAGGCAACCGTTATTTGTGCTTTTATTGCGTGCGAAAGCCCTTCTTGGGAGAGGGCTTTAGGAATATCCAGACGCATGTAAGCGTGATAAGGATAAACGCGAGTAGGCTCCAGCCAGGTATTGAAATAGAAGCAAGTGTCCACTGAACCTCCGCGCAGTCGCCGGTTCCTTTAATCGCCATTGCAATGACGTCAAGAATAGGAAAAACATCAAGCATATACTCTAAGCCTGGGCCGCAGGCTGGCACTTTGTCTTCGGGTAAGCTTTGTAGCCACAATTGCCGAGACGCAATCGCTGCACCTGCGATAGAAGCGAGCGCGGTAATGCTTGCGTATATTCGCTGCCCGAGTCTTGCAGGATTATGCAGCAGGGGAAGAACACAAAGCACGGCTATCAATGCGAAAACGGCGCGTTGCATCATGCACATCGGACAGGCATCCATGCTCTTGAATGGCTCTACGAAAATGGCGCTGCCAAGCAAGCCTGTGCAGCCAAGCAAAATGGCTAAGAATAAGAGACGACTATTGTACAAAATGGACATGTTAGAAATATCTTGTCTTTGTTCGGGCGCCTATAGTCACCAAAACGACAAATGCTGTAAACCTTTTGTCGAATCTATTAAGAGCATTTAATGTGGACGTCGCGGTAACGAATATACTACAAAATTGAAAGCGTGCTTTGCTGGCCGGGTGGCCGGTTCGTGCATATAATTCATCACGTTTTGACGAATCTTAGGCGAATATAATGGTTAATATGAAATTGGTTTTCCGCACTCTTTACATCTTCATGCTATGTAGCTCAGCGCTGGTTGCGCAAGCAGAAGATGACGAGGAGGTTGTTGCGCCGAAGGCTCAGTATGTAGAGCTTAGTCCTGCCTTTGTTGCAAATTTTGGCGGGACCTCGGCGAAACTGAAATACATCAAGGCGGATATTTCTCTGCGCGTGCCTTCTGAAGATGCGGCGGCTTTAATTGAAGCGAATAAGGCTTTGGTGCGGCATCAAATAGTGATGCACTTGAGTGCACAAACTGAAGAACAGATGTCGGAGGTCAATAGTCAGGAAAATATTAGGCAGGCGGCGCTTAAAAAAGTACAGGATGCAATGTCAGAAGAGACAGGCGCGTCACAGGTTGATGACCTGTTGTTCACTAGTTTTGTCGTACAGCGTTAGAGGCAACGCTGCACATCAATCAAGATGCTAGCTGGCGAACCGGTTTTTGCAGTTCGCAATTCTGGTATCCGTCTTCCCAGCCTGCTTCCCAAGCTGCTTCAACGATTTCGCCCGTGTACGGGCAGCGATTTTGTTCCATGCCCATGACGCCCGCCATATAGCCTTGACGGTACGCCTTGTTCAACGAATCAATATCCCAGCATAAAGAAAAGTCATTGGCCATTTGGCCGCTCCTTTCATTAAGCTGCTATCCACTTTATCAAGTGAGCAAAAGGGCACTTTGCTAGCGACTCAAGTGTCTCTAGGTGATGCCAATAAAACGTTCGACTTATAAAATTGGTTTAGCAACGCTATCCAAATAATAAAATACTGCACAGTGGTCACTTTCAAAGATTGAGCCCTGATTGCGATCAAGGTTCGTGCTCCCTACAAGCATGAGAGTGACGTATGTATATTTAATGTTAACTTTATTTACGTTAGAGCAATATTTTCGAGTTCGCCAGCCTGTAATATTTCATTATGTTAATGTTTTATTCTGTGATTACAGTCTGTTGCAAACAATTACACGCTAACACATGGAATTAGGCTCAACAATCTAGAAAGTTAGAAACTTGAGGAGGGTCTCAAAACTTTAAGGGTGTGCAAACCGACACCACACAGTAGCTGTGATGCGGTATGCCTTTTGCGATGTTTTTTGGCGAGCTTATGCTTGGTAAGCCTTGAGGAAATCATTAAAACTGACGGTATCTTCGGCTTCGCGCTGCTGTTCTTGTGTCAAAGAGTCTGTCGCTTGCTTCTGATAGCGAGAATTGACCTCTTTGCGCGCGCTCTGGGATATGGACTCGCTTGTTGCTCTATGTTGCCTTGCTTGCTCTGCAGCAAACGTTAACCATGACTGCTTTGTTTCTTGCATTTTGGCCAGTATTTGCGCAGATGGGGTGAGGCTAACGTCAGAGATTTTCTTCGCTTGAGTCTCTAAGCTTGAGCGGAAACGATTATCGCCGCTTTCTTTATCCATGATTTCTGCAATAGCGCTAAGTTCTTTTATCAGCTCCGTCCCCCAGTCTGCTAACAAGATCGCTTCGCCATTGCGTTGCAGCGAAAGGCTGGGCTTACGTCCTTCGTTAACGACACGGGAAAAGTTTTGTTCTAGTTCGGCACAGCCTTCATCGTCAATATAGCCAGAAGGGCTCAAGAGAGAGTGCATCAGTAAAAGGTCGATGAAATCTACTTCCGGCGTGTCGATGCCTAGAGGCAGCATCGGATTTAAGTCCATACAGCGAACTTCAATATACTCAACGCCTCTTTCTATCAACGCTTCCGTCGGCTTTTCAGTCGATCGAGTTGTGCGTTTGGGTCGAACAGAGCTGTAGTATTCGTTCTCTATTTGAAGAATATTGGTGTTGAGCTGAACTCGTTTTCCATTTTGTTTCACACCAATCGCTTCGTAGGCCGGGTAAGGGGTCTTAACCGCATGGCCTAGAGTATGAGTGAAGTTTTCAAGCGTGTTGAAGCAAATGTTTAGGTCTGCCTGAGCGTTGTTGTGGTAGCCAAGGTCTCCCATGCGCAGCGAGCATGCGTGGGGCTTGTACAGGCTGCCCATTTCGTCAAACGGAATGAGTCCGTGGTCGCTATTTTCTTCAACAAAGCTTTCGTCTAACACGGGCGACGCACCAAATAGATACATCAGAAGCCAAGAGTGGCGCCTGAAATTACGAATCAGTGAAAAATAGCGTTCAGATTTGAAGTCAGTCAGGCTTTGTTGGTTTTGCTGCTGCTCTTGCAGAGCAAGCCAAAGTTCATCGCTTAAGGAAAAGTTGTAATGCAGGCCAGCGATGCTCTGCATGATTCGTCCATAACGGACATCAAGTCCACGGCGATAGACTGTTTTGAGTTGCCCGATGTTTGAGTTGCCATATTCGGCAATGCGGATGCTGTTATTGCCATCGATACGGCAAGGCATGCTGCCCGGCCAAAGTAGCTCATCACCGATGTTTGATTGCACGAACTCATGGACCTGAGATAGTTCATCAAACAAACCTGTCCGAGAGTCGTGTACTGAAGTGATGAGTTCTAACAGCGCTTCTGAGTAGTCGGTGGTAATGCTCGCATGTGTCAGCGGATGGCCTAGCGCCGCTGGATGATCTGTTTGTGTAATGTCTAAATCAGCGTTTGCGCGCAGGCCTTCTTTTTCAATGCCGCGGCGAATCAACACTTTTTTATCTTGAATAAATGCGTCTAAAACAGACAAGCCCGGCAAAGTGGTGTTAGGGGGCGTCGGGTTTGTCATAATCAAGTCCTTGTCAGCCTTGCGGCGGTAATGCGTAGTTTGCTGGCTGTTGCGTTGTCTGTCTAGCTGGCAAATGAAATTCAATGTTGCGTTGATTCAACGCGTTACTTGGCCTTATTAAACGCGGCGGCCATTGCGCCTGAAAGCGCGTTTTGTTGATGCTTTTCGCCATGACCGTTGCGCTGTTTTGTGTTCTTGTTCGGCGCTTGTTTCTTCTTGTCCTTTGGTGTGTCGGCTTTCTTATTCTCGCTGACCTGCCCAGAATCACTCATACGCATAGATAGTGCAATCCGCTTGCGTGGCGCATCGACTTCCATCACTTTTACCTTAACGATATCGCCAGTTTTAACCACCTCACGGGGGTCTTTTACAAACTTATCCGCTAATGCGGAGATATGGACAAGTCCGTCTTGGTGAACGCCGATATCGACAAACGCGCCAAAGTGAGTAACGTTCGTCACGGTGCCTTCAAGAATCATGTCAACGCTAAGGTCCGAGATCTTTTCGACACCTTCTTTGAAGCTGGCAAACGTAAACTCAGGTCGCGGGTCTCTGCCAGGCTTCGCAAGTTCCGCTATCACGTCTTTGACGGTATGTTCGCCAAATTGTTCCGAAATATAGTCATTGGCTGCTAAGCCGCCAAGAATAGACTGATTGCCGATGAGCTCACTAATCGAGTGTTGTTGCTGTTTGGCTATTTTCTCGACCAAGGCATAGGCTTCCGGGTGCACAGCTGAGGCATCCAATGGGTTATTGCCGGCATTGATTCGTAAAAAACCCGCGCATTGTTCGAATGCCTTGCCTCCGAGTCGTGGCACCTTCATTAACTGTTTACGTGAACTGAATGCGCCTTGCTCATCTCGAAATGCAACCACATGGTTCGCAATGCTCTGGTTTAAGCCGGATACCCGTGCAAGCAGCGGTGCAGACGCCGTGTTTAGATCGACGCCAACGGCATGCACACAGTCTTCGATGACCGCATCTAGACTGCGATTGAGCTGTACTTGGCTGACATCATGTTGATATTGGCCAACGCCAATTGCTTTGGGTTCAATTTTTACGAGTTCAGCGAGCGGGTCCTGAAGCCGCCGAGCAATCGATACGGCACCACGAATCGTCACGTCTAGATCGGGAAACTCTTTGGAAGCAAATTCTGAGGCAGAATAGATCGAGGCCCCCGCTTCGCTAACGACGATCCGCTGCAGATGAAGGTCTGTGAAGCGTTTGCCTAGCTCGGCAGCAAGCTTGTCTGTTTCGCGAGAAGCCGTACCATTGCCGATACTGATCAGTTCAACGTCGTGTTTCTTCGCTAGCTTGGCGAGCACTTCTATACTCTCGTCCCATTTGTTCTGTGGTGCGTGTGGGTAAATCGTCGCGTGGTCGACAAATTTCCCGGTGGCATCAACAATGGCAACTTTCACCCCGGTTCTTAAGCCCGGGTCGAGCCCCATCGTTGCTTTTGGCCCTGCCGGCGCCGCCAAAAGTAGATCCTTCAGATTTTCTGCAAACACATCGATTGCCGTGGTTTCCGCGGCGTCGCGCAGCCGGCTAAGTAATTCTGATTCGATATGCGTGCTGAGTTTTACTTTCCAGCACCATCTGACGACTTCTTTTAACCAGGTATCAGCGGCGCGCCCTTCGTTTTGAATATTAAAATAACTGGCTACCATTCCTTCGCAGGGATGAAGCACAGTACGGTCTTTTTCATCATAGCCAGCAACACCGAGAGACACGGCAAGCACGCCTTCGTTGCGTCCTCTGAATAACGCCAATGCCCGATGGGACGGGATTTTAGAAATGGCTTCCTGGTAGTCGAAATAGTCTTTGAACTTCTGCCCTTTTACTTTCTCGGATTCAATGACTTCGCTGCGAACCTCTCCTCGCTCCCACATTGTTTGCTTAAGCTGCTTTAGTAGCTTTGCCTCTTCGGCGAAGCGTTCCATCAGAATAAACTTTGCGCCTTCCAGTGCTGACTTGGTATCGAGAATATTTAGGTCTGTATTGAGGTAGTCAGCGGCGTGTGCTTCAGGGTCAAGAGACGGGTTTTCGAACAAGCTGTTCGCTAGCGGCTCAAGCCCCGCCTCTTTCGCTATTTCGCCTTTGGTGCGTCGTTTTGGTTTGAAAGGTAGATACAGGTCTTCGAGCAATGATTTGCTATCCGCATTCTCGATGTCTTTTTTCAGCTCGGCTGATAGCTTGCCTTGTTCATCAATGCTCGACAATATCACCTGTTTGCGACTGTTTAACTCGCGCAAATAGCGAAGCCGGTCGTCTAGTAAGCGTAACTGCGAATCGTCTAGAGCTCCTGTGACCTCTTTTCGGTAACGCGCTATGAATGGAACGGTTGCGCCTTCGTCTAAGAGTTGAATGGTTGCCTCGACTTGTTGAGGCTTAACGTGGAGTTCTTCTGCAATACGCAAGGCAATAGAGTTCATGAGAAATACTGTATAGGGATGGATAGGTATAGAAACTTCTATGTGGAGCCGAAGCCAAGAAATTAAACCCTTTGTACATCGAAAATTACATGCCGTCGTTGTTGAATCCGTTACAATGCGCCTGACAAAGTTTCTGCACCTTGTGCAGAACGCTAATCGTTTAAGAATTCATAAGGTTTGTGAGTGGCTGCCAAATTAAACCCAAAACAGCGAGAAGCTGTCGAGTTCGTCGGCGGGCCATTATTGGTGCTGGCTGGCGCCGGTAGTGGCAAGACGAGCGTTATTACGCGCAAGATCGCCTACTTGATTAAACAATGTGGGCTCAAAGGTCGCAATATTGCGGCAGTGACGTTTACCAATAAAGCCTCCCGTGAAATGAAAGAACGTGTCGGTCAGCTAGTGTCTGGGCCCGACGCGCGCGGGTTGACGGTATCCACGTTCCACAATCTTGGGCTAAACATTATTCGTAGCGAGCACAAGGTACTCGGCTACAAAGCGGGGTTTTCAATATTTGACTCCGAAGATGCTAAAGCGCTGATTAGAGACTTGATGCTCAAAGAGGGGGATGAGAATAGCGACCGGATTAATCTGATTCAAATGCAGATTTCGAGCTGGAAGAACGACATGCTCACGCCCGAGCACGCAAAATCTAAGGCAAAAACGCCCGATGACGAATTGATGGCGCACGTCTACGCCACATATAACCGTTATCTAAAAGCCTACAATGCGCTCGATTTCGATGACCTGATATTACTGCCAGTGTTGCTGTATCAAAAACACCCAGAGATTCTCTCTAAGTGGCGACAAAAAATCCGCTATTTGTTAGTCGATGAGTACCAAGACACCAATTTGGCTCAGTATGAATTAGTGAAGCTCTTGGTGGGTGACCGTGAAGCGTTGACGGTGGTCGGTGATGATGATCAGTCAATTTATGCATGGAGGGGGGCTCGCCCTGAAAACTTGGCGAGGCTTGAGCAAGACTTTCCCACGATTAAGCTGATTAAGCTGGAGCAAAATTACCGTTCAACAAGCCTGATTTTGAATGCGGCTAACCAGGTGATCGCGAATAACCCGCACAAGTTTGAAAAGGCCTTATGGAGCGACTTTGGGAATGGCGAAAAAATCCGTGTGATTCGATGTCGACATGAAGATGCAGAGGCGGAGCAGGTGGCGGCAGAAATCCTTGATATGAAGCTTAAGTATAATATTCCGTTTAAGGATTTTTCTGTCTTGTATCGGGGTAATCACCAGTCCCGTTTGCTAGAAATAAAACTGCAGGCGTTTCAAGTGCCCTATCAGATGTCTGGCGGCTCTTCGTTTTTTTCAAAGAATGAAATTAAAGACGCGATGGCTTATCTGCGTTTGATTGCCAACCCCGATGATGATGCTGCATTTTTGCGAGTCGTTAATGTGCCTCGTCGTGAGATCGGGCCGTCAACGCTTGAAAAGCTCGGAACGTATGCGACGGAAAGAGATACCAGTTTGTATGATGCGAGTCAGGAACTTGGTTTAGAACAGGCTCTAAATGGTAAGCCCTTGGAGCGAGTAAGGCGTTTTTGTGACTGGTTAAAGCGAATCACGGATCGCTGTTATCAAGAAGACCCGGTGCCGGTGTTGAAGCAGTTGTTTACTGACATCGAATATGACCAATGGCTATATCAGAATGCTAATACGCCTAAGCAGGCGGAACGCCGAATGGAGAACGTTTGGTATCTGATTGACTCAGTCAAAAACATGCTCGAGAAAGACAAGGGTACTGCAGACGAGATCGGTATCGAGGAAGCGATTTCTAAACTGATGTTACGTGACATGCTGGAGCAGCAGGAAGAAGACGACGACAGCGATAAGGTGCATTTGCTGACCTTGCATGCGTCGAAGGGCTTGGAGTTTCCACATGTGTTTATCATGGGCCTCGAAGAAGAGTTGTTGCCCCACCGAAATAGTATCGAAGAAGACAATATCGAAGAAGAGCGTCGATTGATGTACGTGGGGATTACCCGAGCAAAGCGAACGCTGGCGCTAACCTATGCGGCAACGCGTAAACAGTATGGAGAGAAAATAGAAACCATACCTAGTCGTTTTCTAGACGAGCTGCCCGAAGACGACCTGATATGGGAAGGCGGCGAGAAACAGGACAAGGAGCGTGTTCAAGAGAAGGGCAACAAGACGCTGTCTGCCCTGTTAGGTGGTTTGAAGGATGACTTGTCAGAGTAGTCTTGATGCCCAGTGTTGAGGTGAAGCCGCGAGCATGAGAAAAATTCAAGGGAGCAAAGGATGATGAATAAGCACGAGACGATTAATTATTTAGAGTTACCCGCTAAGAGTATCTCTGCCGCGCAAGCTTTTTTTGGTGAGGTGTTTCAGTGGTCTTTTGAAACCTATGGACCGGACTACCTAGCATTTAGCGACTCGACGATCGAAGGTGGTTTCTATCAGTCCGAGCTCAGCGCCACGCAGGAAAATGGCAGCGCGTTAGTCGTTTTTTATAGCGACAACCTAACAGCCACCCAAAGCAAGATTGTCGCGGCGGGAGGCACGATTGTTACCCCTGAGTTTTCGTTTCCCGGTGGCAGTCGTTTTCATTTCAGTGACCCTAACGGAAACGAATACGCGGTTTGGAAAAAAACTGAATAAGGTGTTCGTGTGTCTTAGCGGTCGGGGCTAAGTTTATTTTAGTCTTCAGAGTCTGGCAGTACACCCAATGGCACAAAGTCTGTGCTGACGGGATACTCATCACGCGTATTGCGGTTGTCTCGCAGTTGTGCCTGCGCTTGAAGCTGCCAAATTACTGCGTTAGCCGACTCGCTGTAGCCTTGAATTTCTAACTCGGTGGCGATCGCATTGCTCGCCGCTAGCGCTTGCTCAACAGAATGAAATGGGCCTTGTCGCTTGCAGCGCGTCGCGGTTTGTTGATCTTTGCCGGATAGCATAATCAATGTGTAAAGCTCTTCTGCGAGGCGGCATGTGTGGAACTCGATACGGTGTTGGTCTTTCAGCATGACCCGTTTGTTCTGACGTACATTATTTTTGTCGGTACGCCTGCCGTAGTTAAGTTTCATGATCGGTGTGTTTGCTTTGTAGCGATTCTTTGAAGATAACTTCGTTAAATGCTTTTCTTGCTTCCCAGCCTAGCGTTTCTAATTCGGGCTTATCGTAAAACGTATCAACGTGCCCGATGCAAAGGTAAGCGACGAATTCATGATGTTCATCAGCGCCGAGCAGCTGCTCCACCCGTTTGCCGTCCAAGATACTTACCCAGCCCATTCCAATGTTTAGCGCTCGCGCCATTAACCACATATTTTGGATGGCGCATATTGTTGAATACTGCCCGGCAACAGGCATGCTGGTTTGCCCCAAGACCGCTTCTTGCGGGTGTTGGTAAAATACGGCCAGATTGATCGGTGCTTCCGTAATGCCTTCGAGTTTTAGTTGCTGATACTGTGAGTGTTTTGCATCTTTAAAGAGGTGAGCTGCTTTGTCATTTTCAGATTTAAAAACCTGTGCCACCGATGCTTTCGTCTCATGATCTCTTATATCGACAAAGCGCCATGGCTGGGAGAATCCAACGGAAGGCGCTAGCAGCGCAGCACGTAAGATTCGATCAAGGTCTTTTTCGTCGACAGGCTCACTCGTAAAACGATTGCCGCGCACATCGCGACGCAAACGCATAATATCTTCCAGTAATTGTTGCTCGTCGACTTCAAACTTTCGGTAACTCATGACAGGGCTCAAGCTATATTTTGGTGCAATTCTAGCTTGGTTTGCGCATATGTTCAGAAAAAAATGGAGTGGGCCTTAGGCGTGGTCTATCAGGTTAAATAAAGATAGAATTGAGATCGGGTTTATAGGCGACTAAGTCGTCTTGTTTAGCTTCCTTAGCAAGAGAGTAGTCGGTTACGTATCACTTCATGGAGAATTCAAAAATGACGAAGCAAAGTCTTTGCATGGCACTACTATGTTTGGCGGTTGCGCCAGTTCAAGCGCACAAAGTAGAAGGCACGACGCATGTGCATCACGATGTGATTCAACAACAGCTTATTATGAGTCAAACCCTCGATGCTGATGCGCACGGGCTTGCTGGTACGGCGCAAACATTGTCTGTTCACCAACACAGTGTTCTACCTAAGTCGGTGGAGCCAACCGAACAACAAACCTTAGCAAAAGATTGTGAGCTTCCTTTGGCGACAGGTAAACAGCATGCCGCGCAGCAGAATGTGGAACGGATGAAAGCCTGTTAGCAACGCTCACTAGCGATAGGTACTAAAGGGGCGCTGTTCAAAGCGCCTACGTTTAGTGCCTATTAGCGACACCGCTTTATTCTAGTCCAAACAAGCGCTATTTAGTTGATAGCTTGGTAAACTGGGCGACTTTTAAAATCGACCGAGAGTTTTCATTTTGTTTTCAGATCTTGACGAACCGCTACTGCGTGCCGTGAACGAAGCCGGCTTTACGGAACCAACCGCCGTGCAATTAGCGACATTTGAGCCGACCTTGGATGGCAAAGATTTGTTCGTGAGCGCGGAGACCGGCAGTGGCAAAACAGCTGCGTACTTGCTGCCTATTTTCGAACAGTTGGTCGAGAAGCTGTTGGATGCCGATCAAGGTGAAGTGAAGGTGTTGGTGTTAGTTCCGACTAGGGAGCTGGCGCAACAGGTATTGAGGCAAGCAAAAGATTTGGCGCGTTTTACGCCACTGCTATTGGGCCATATTGGCGGTGGCACTGATATCAAAAAACAACAGGAACTTTTGAAGAACCGACCAGATTTTTTGGTCGCCACTCCGGGTCGGTTGTCGGATCTAATCGCCAGAGATTTACTAGACCTGAGCTACGTGGAGCTGGTGGTGTTGGATGAAGCTGACCGTCTGTTGGATATGGGCTTTAGTGATGAGATTTTAGCGATTACTGAAAACTGCCTGCGTCGTCGACAAACATTGTTCTTTTCAGCGACCTTGGCTAACAAGGCGTTACGAGGGTTGGCCGATCATTTGTTAGATGACCCTGAGGTCATTGAGCTGAATACGGCGCAAAGTGAACATCAAAATATTACGCAACAAATCGTATTTGCTGATGACAATGCTCATAAGTACCAGCTTGTGATGTGGCTACTGAAGAACGAGACCTATCGAAAAGCGCTAATTTTCTGCAACTCGAAAGAGCAGGCAGATCAGTTAAGTCGCTTGATGCAGCAGCAGTCTGTGAGTGCTGGGATACTGCATGGTGATAGAGATCAGAAGCAGCGTAACTTGGTCATGAGTAAGCTCCGTCGTGATGAGATGAATGTGTTGGTGGCGACGGATATCGCTGCGCGAGGAATCGATCTCGAAGGGATGGACTTAGTCATAAACTTTGAGATGCCACGGCGTGGCGAGATATACGTGCACCGGGTGGGTCGAACCGGTCGTGCTGGTTCGCAAGGTAAGGCTGTGTCGCTTATCTCCTCTCCTGAATTTAACTTAATGGCAGGCATTGAGCGTTATCTTAAGCAGCGTTTTGAACGTCGTAAAATTAAGGCGATGGAGGGGCACTATAAAGGGCCTAAAAAGCTTAAGGCCTCGGGTAAAGCGGCCGGTTCAAAGAAGAAAAAGAAAAAACCAAGCAAACGGAAATAGCGTTTTCTAGCGTTACTCAGTATTCACTTCAATAGGTCGCTTTTTAGCGACCTATTTTGTTTCTGGGCTTGTGGTGTGGTCGAACAAAGTCGCTGTCATTTGGTTAGTGCAAACAAGCGCAAGTCGCGTTTCTTTAAGTCATAAATAATCTTTTAACTTCCTCGTTATCACTGACTAAGCTTGATGAACCTCATCATTGGTGTTTGTGGGAGATGGCAATGAACCATTCGTATTATTTGTCGGATAATTTGGACGAGCTTGAAGTAGTACACGACGAACTAATTGACTGTGGTCTTCGCGACCGAAATATTCATATATTGAGCGATGCAGATGCTGACGTAGAGCGCCACCATATACGTCCGGTCAATAGCGTTAGTAAAACAGGCTTATTTAGCTATATGGTACGCGGGGCTGTGATTGGATCAGTGCTTGCGATTATGATGATAGCGTTGGCTGACGGGTTTGGTTTGAACGGTTCCGTGACGATTGGCGCACCCATGCTGGCGGGAGCTATCGCGATATTTGGCTTTTGTATATGGGAGGCAGGGTTGCTTGGCTTTCACCATCGTAATCATAAATTTGATTCTATGCAGGCGGCCTTAAGCTATGGCGAACACTTGCTGATATTAGATTACACGCCAAAGCACCAGCGTTTTGTAGAAAGGGTGTTGAGAAATCACCCGAGAGTTTGTTCTGTGAACGTCTGAGGTCTGTCCGTAAGAAGGACCCACTCAAGCTAATTGTTTGACTTAATGACCGATGGTCATTAGTCTTCTTGCATGTCTTCATCTATCCAATCTTATGTTTCTTATTGGCGAGCCTTGCGTTCCGCCTTGTTATGCTTTTGGCTTTGTTTTCTGGTTGCGTGCAGCAGTTTACCTGTCGTGTCGAAAACGGTGGTTGCCGAAAACAGCAAGGAATGCGTGGTTCTTATTCATGGGCTCTGGCGCAGTGGCGCGGCGATGAACGTGATTGTCCGAGACCTCGAACATTTTGGTTACCTTGTGTCAGTCGCCGATTATCCGTCTACTAAACAGACGATACCGGCACTAAGTGCCGAGTATATCGTGCCAGCGGTTGATGTGTGCATGCAGAAAGGTGCTGAGACGGTTCACATGGTCAGCCATTCGATGGGCGGCATATTAGTACGTCAGTACTTACAAACTCATGAGCTTCCGCCTGGTGGAAAAGTAGTAATGTTAAGTCCACCAAATCAAGGTTCAAAGTTGAGTGAGTTTTTCTTTGGGAATTGGTTCTATGAAGCGATTGTCGGGCCGGCAGGCGTTTCTTTGACCAAGCAAAGCGAAGGGATTATTTCTAGTCTGTTGCCGGTGAAAGCGCCGGTGGGCATTATCGCCGCGTACCGAGGGTGGAGTTTATGGCCGCAATCTTGGTTGCCAGAACCTAACGATGGAACAGTTTCATTGGCAAGCATGATACTGCCAGAAATGAGTGATTTTGTGGTGGTTAATAGCGGGCACGCGATGATGCGTTATAGCGACAAAACGCACTCCTACATCCGTCAATTTATCAAGCATGGCCGCTTCTATGCCAAGTATGACGAGAGCGAAAAAAAGATGGCGCTCTATTTACGCGATCATCATTCGCTCACATCACCTTTGCTGTAGTACTTTTTTTATTGGCTGGGTGCTGTCGCATAGCTTGAAAATTTAGCGAGTGCGCCGCTGACTTTTTTCGTTGCTTGCATGCAGTCTTTTAGTTGATGTCGTTCAGCGATATAAGCCGGGTCATTGTAAGCCAGCCAGACTTGTCCTTCTTCATCTTTCCATGACAGCGCTTTTTGTGGCAGATCGAGTGCGATGGACTGCTTGCATTGCATTAGCGGCGTTCCTACTTTCGGATTGCCGAAAATAAGAAGCTGTGTTGGCCGAAGAACTTCTCCCGCTTTGCTGGCGCCTGCGGCGTGGTCAATACGCGTAAATATAGTCATGCCTTTTTCTTTTAATTTGCTCTCCATTCGATCAAGTGTTGTCGCGACATCATGAGGACTGGCAATTTTTACCATGCCATGCTGACTTTCTGCCGAAGCGCTGAGGGGTAGCGTTGTGACGCACATGAAAGCGAGGCCATGTAAACATTTTCGCGTGACGGTTTTAAACATTTGAAGTTCTCCCTGAAATAATGGTATCTCGAAATGATGGCGCTGAGTATTGCACTCTTGGCGTGATGAATAAAGCTGGGACGATGCACTCAAAAGATAGGCACCTCTAACAAAGGTGATATGGGTATGGGGGCTTACAGCGAAATGGCCGCGAAGATTGCCTGGGTGGCGTTGCCTAGGTCTTCAGGGGCGAGTTCTATTTCCAAACCTCGCTTTCCTGCGCTGACAAAAATGCGTTGAAATTGCAGGGCCGACTGGTCGATAACGGTCATGTGTTGCTTTTTTTGCCCTAAAGGGCTGACACCGCCAAGAACATATCCGGTGATTCGTTCTGCTGCGTCAGCGGCTGCCATGCTTGCTTTCTTGCCACCTACCGCTTTGGCAAGGCGTTTCATGTTTGCTTGAGTTGAGGCTGGAACGAGAGCGATGACCCATCGTTTTGAGTCGACTTGGGTGACCAGTGTCTTAAATACTTGTTCTGCTGGAATGCCGAGTTTGTCGGCCGCTTCGAGTGCAAAAGAGGGCGTGTTACTGTCGTGCGAGTACTGATGCAAGGTATGGTCGAGGCGTAGCTGTTTAGCTTGAGAGATTGCTGGCGTAGTCATAGAAAATTCATGTGCGTTAGACAACAAACATTAGCATAGCGATGCATTAGTCCACTAATCAAGCGAGCGGAGGGGGCTCTCAAAGCGTGACGTCACATAGTCGCTAGTTTCTACTTGTTAGTGTCCAGTTCTTCTAGCCGGCTCTACTGAGTCCTTTGCTCGCCAGCCAGCCTGAAAGCTCTGGAATGCACGAACCACAATTGGTGCCGCACTTCAGCGCTTTTCCTAACGCGTCTACCGTGTTGGCGCCGTTGGCAATTTCAGCATTAATTTGGTTTTCGCCGACTTGAAAACAGGCGCAGACAATTGCCCCGGGTGAGTTCTCGTTGTCACCAGGTTTTCCCGCCAGTAATTCAAAACGCTCCGATGAGCCGACAGGTTTTCCGAGGTGTTTTGATAGCCAGTTGTGGCTAGGTAGGGATTCGCTGGACGCGCTAGCAAGGAACGCCAGCGCTAAATAACCATTGTTAAATCCTAGCGCTCGATAGCCGCCGACACCATCGTCCATGGTGACCCAGTCAGTGATTTGGCCGTAATGATTTTTCAACCAAGACTGCCAGCAGACCGATTCTTCCGGCGTTGCAAAGTAAAATGCTTGGCCGGTATCACAGGTAATCTTACTCCAGTAATCAAAGCTCAGTGAGTCAGTACTTGAAGTGCTCAGAAGCATGCCGTGGCAGCTAGCATCATAACGTTTAACGGCGACAGGGCTTTGCTTGAACTCGGGTTGACCTGAAAGAGCGTCAATCGTGTCGGCGACCAAGGCATCGACGCGACCTGCACTGGTGTACATATCATTCCAGTGCATGGGGACAAAGATTTCGCCTTCGCGTTGATCGGTACTCACTTTTGCGCGACCAATGTAACGGGCAGAGAGGTTGTTGCATTCAATTAGCTTATCGTTACTGATCTTGAGTCTATTTGCGTCGTTTGGGTGAATTTGCACATAGGGCTCGCTGACATGGCTAAGCAAGCGTGACGCTTTGCCTGTGCGTGTCATGGTGTGCCACTGGTCACGGATTCGGCCCGTGTTCATCAGGAGCTGTTCAGGTTTGGCGCGATTTACTGGCAAGCGCGCAGTAATCGGTATTAATTTGGCGCGGCCATTGTCAGTAAAGAAATGACCGTCTTTGAATAGCCGTATAGTGCCGTCTAAGTTTTCAGGATTGACGGGCCATTGCGTTGGCATCAGTGCATTGTATGCTTCATCGCTAATATCCCGAAACCCGGAAATATCAAAGCCTCGCGTCTTTGATCCGCTGCGCTTGAAACCCGAGAGCGCTGCATGTTCCGCGAAAATCTGGCGAGGGTTTTGATAATTAAAGTCCTTACCCCAGCCCATTTTCTTCGCAAAGCGAGAAATGATTTGCCAATCATTTAGAGCGTCGCCCGGGTGGGGCAAGAAGGGACGTTGAAGCGAAATTGTGCGTTCAGAGTTAGTGACAGTGCCGTGCTTTTCCCCCCATGTTGTGGCGGGCAATAGAACATTGGCCATCTTTGCGGTGTCGGTATCGGCGATGCATTCACTGACAACAACCATGTCGCAACGCGCGAGAGCTTCACGTACTTTATTTGCGTTAGGCATGCTGACAACGGGGTTGGTGCCCATTATCCAGACCGCCTTTATTTCTTTACGATAAATAGCGTCAAACATGTCGACCGCTTTTAAACCTTCGGTTCGCGCCATGTTTGGAGCGCTCCAAAAGGTCTCAACGGTCTCTATGTCCTGACTGTTAAAACCCATATGAGCGGCGAGTTGGTTTGCCAAGCCGCCTACTTCACGCCCCCCCATCGCGTTTGGCTGTCCAGTGATAGAAAACGGCGCTGCGCCTTCTTTGCCAATTTTTCCTGTCGCTAAGTGGCAGTTAATGATCGCGTTGCCTTTATCGACACCAGAGGATGACTGGTTGATGCCTTGAGAGAAAAGTGTCACGACCTTTTTGTTCTCGCCAAACCAGCGGTAGGCTTGCTCCACGTCATCAATTGGCAGATCGCATAAATTGGCGACAGTTTCGAGGTCAGGTGTTTGTGCACGCGCTGCGCTAATTGCGTCATCAAAACCGTCGCAGTGGTTCGAGATAAACTCTTTGTCTAAGAGCTTGTTGTCGGCCAAATAACAGAGCAGTCCGTTATAGAAAAAAGCATCGCTACCGGGACGTAGCGGAAGGTGAATATCTGCAATGTCGCAAGTTGCAGTGCGCCGTGGGTCGATCACGACGATTTTCATGTTTCGTTCTTTTTTCGCTTTAACGATGCGCTGAAAAACAATGGGGTGCGCATAGGCGGCGTTAGATCCGACAAAAAACAGTACGTCAGTTTGTTCTAAGTCTTCATAGCAAGCAGGCACGGCGTCGGCGCCAAATGCGCGTTTGTGCGCGACGACGGCAGACGCCATACACAAACGCGAATTCGTATCGATATTCGAGGTGCCAACAAATCCTTTCATCAGCTTATTTGCGACATAGTAGTCCTCAGTGAGTAACTGACCCGATAGATAGAATGCAACGCTGTTTGGCCCATGCTCGGCGGTAATCGATTTAAACTTCGCGGCGACTGTCTCTAATGCTTCATCCCAACTCTTGGTTTCTCCGTTTACCTGCGGTTTTAGCAGGCGCCCTTCGTGAGATAGCGTTTCGTGAAGGGATGAGCCTTTTACGCAGAGTTTGCCGTGATTTGCAGGGTGTGCTGCTTGCCCTGCGACAGAGATTTTTTCGTTCGCGTCGCAGGTCACTTTGACACCACAGCCCACGCCACAATATGGACAGGATGTGTCGATTTGCCTAAGGGCGGTTTCGGGGGTGCCGGTGTCGGTGTTGCTTGTTGCGATAATACTCATGTTGTCACTACTGTCGTCACTACTGCATTTTGCCGGGTCCTCGGAGGAGGCATATCGGCTGTGTATTGATTTTCGGTGTTGGGCTTAAATAATAGGGGTGAGCTGCCAATCCCTCTCACTACGCACCGCTCACTGATGCTGACTGTTTGTTCAAATCGCCAAACTATTCAGCGGGTTCGCGCGGGCTAAGCGGCGAGAAACTCTTCGCCGAAAATTAGGTCTGGCATAAGCTGCTGGATGCTCGACCTTTCAATCATCCGTTCGAAATACCAAGGCCCGGAGCGAACGTCGCCAAACAGTACGATCCCGATTAACTGCTCATTTTGGATAATCAACTTACGATAGACGTTCGACGCTGGGTCGTTAATGATCAGCTCGCGCGCGCCGTCCGGTGCATTCATTACCCCTGCCGAGTAGAGGTTGATGCCAGAAATCTTTAGTTTGCTTGCAATAGGCGTATTTTCGAAACTTGGGTAAGGCTTGTTTGTGCTGCACAGCCGGTCAGCCAGTACTTTTGCATGTCGCCAAAGTGGGTCGACTAAACCGAAGGTTTGACCTTCGAATTCGATACATTCGCCAATAGCACTAATGTGCGCATTATTCGTTTGCATCAGTGCATCGACTTTAATGGCCTTGTCACCTGCCAGTCCTGCTTCCCAGCCAAGTTCAGCGTTGGGTGTAATCCCTGTTGCGATAATGGCCATGTCAGTCTTAATGGTTTTCCCACTTTTCAACACGGCGTCCTCGAGCCGTGTTTGTCCATTGAAGCGAGCGATCTCGTCGTCTAGGACGAACCGAACTCCCTTTGTCTCAAGTTTACCTTGCAACATTGTTGCAGCAGCTCGATCCAACTGGCGATTCAGAATGTATGAGCCGCGGTGAATGACGGTCACTTCCACCCCGTGTTGGGCTAAACCCCATGCCGCTTCAAGCCCCAGAAAACCGCCGCCGACAATGATCGCATTGTTGGCTTTTTTAGCCGCTTCCAGCATCTGGTTGGTATCTGCGATTGAGCGAAACGGAAATATATTTTCGATGTCTTGGTTGGCGGCCGAAATGGTTGACGAACGAGATCCCATCGCCAACACCAAGTGGTCGTAATGAATAACAGCTTGCTTATCTGTCGTGACCGTTCGGTTCGCACCATCTATGTGCGTTACGGCTTCGCCGTGGTGCAACATGATCTGATGGTCGCTATACCATTTTGGTGTTTTCTGGACGATAGAGTCGATATTTGAACCGCCAGATAATACAGAGGACAGCATGATCCTGTTGTAGCTGCCATAGGGCTCTGCACTGATGACAGTGATGTCATAAGGGATATGCTTGACTGCCTGCAGCTCATCTAAAAAACGGCCGGTAACCATTCCGTTGCCGACGACTACTAGCTTTTTTTTCGTCTCTTTCTTCATAACAACCTAAGTAAAACAAGAGCATTTGCTAGGGTATTGCACAGAATGCGCCAACAGCTCTTAGCGAGTGATTTGATTGCTAATTATTGTTGGCGCAAAGAAGGATGAAATTGTTCTTCGTGAGGGTAGCTATCATTCTGAGCTAGGGAAAAAGCTTTACCAATCCGCTTTGCGCATCGATGTCGGCTACCACCCATATTTGTTCGAAAGGGTGAGGTTTTGATACGTGGATATGATCTCGCAATAGCTCAATGTCTTTTGCATGCCATGCGGGGTGAGCATTGCGAATAATCAGCCAGACTTTGGGCGACTGATAGGACTTAGTGGCTTTGTTTTTTAGAATGCGATTTAGTGCAGCAAGTAAGCGTTGGTTGACGTCTGAGCACTGCTCTTGTTCTCTCAGTGCATCACGTGTTTTTGTCGACAGTTCTCGATCAAGAATTTGCATGGCTTCTTGCTCAGAGCCATACAAATGCGCAATTTCTAAGTCTAGTGGTTCGCCGTTTAAGGAGCAGCTGACGTCTGGTTTGTTGGGCTGGTTGTGTTGGATGTGGCGAATTTCGAGGCCGCTGGCTCTTTCATAGCATCGCATGAATAATTTCGCGGCTTGGTGCTCCAATTGTCGCTTTTCTTGAGCGCTGTTCAGCGTATTAGTCATCGTCGAATGCGTTGTCCTGATCGGAGGTGGCAAAGTTGTCTGTTGTTTTCGTTAGTATTGTTAGAAGCTTCCTTAGTGACTAGTCGTGACGATAGCAACTAACTTTCGAACGATTGGAGAGACGATGATAACGGTTGGGAAGGCAACCACGAAAGAGAAAACCCAAGCCTTAAGCCAAATCGTGAGAATTCCGTCAATGAGACCAACATTAAAGATGCTGATCACTAACGACATAATGCCAGACATTAAAAATGCCATGAAGAAGGCAAAGACATAAGGCGTAAATTTCTGAGGTATCAATGCGGTTTCCTTTAGTGCATCTGTAGTGCATGTGTGAGCTAAGCGTTTGAAAGCATCGTTGATGCTTTTTTTCCGTTATTCCCAAAGATCGTTTAGCTCAGGTTTTGAGAGTTGTTCCAGGGTGACTTTTCAGAAAAAGTGGAGAGATACAATGCTTCGACCTTATCTCTCGCCCACGGCGTTCGGCGCAGAAATTTAAGAGACGATTTAATGGAAGGGTCGCTCTTAAAGCAGTTAATTTTTATTCGTTGAGCAAGGCCGTCCCATCCATAATGCGCTTCGAGCTTGGTGACGATCATTGCTAACGTGACTCCGTGCAAAAGGTCGTTGGGCTGTTCCTGACTCATATGTGAGGCCTTGTTCTAGAGGGCTGAAGTGTCTCCGCTAGGGGAGCTGCGTACCGCGTGTTTACTGCGATGGACGCAGCAGTTTACCACTGATGAGCGTTACAGGTTAAGCGGTGCATGCCGTCACGAGTGTCGGGTTTAGATTTTTTGCTCGGTCATTCGCGCCATGCTTTTACCTGCCTGTTGGTTTTGTAGGATGCTTTGTGATCTGTCTGCGTCTATCGCACTCTTCGATAATCGTTTGCTTCAGTTTTGTTGACGCGTTTCCCCATTGCAGTATTTCATCGAGAGAGCGGTAGCAGCCGATGCAAATCTCATTATCATCGAGACAACAGTTTCGAATACAGGGAGAGGGGATGTCGCTCATATCTGAAACAGCTTAGCGCTTGGCAAAAGATCAACTATGCAAGGCGCTATGCAGGAGGTTGTTCTGAATGAGCGATGCAAACCGGGCATAACTACCATGTGCGCCATGCTTCGGTAATGTCACCTTTATCACGATGACCGCAGTGTTCCAATATCAGTGTAATCAATGCGCACAGGTCTTCGCGTTGATCGGACTCTATTAACTGATTTGCATGCTTTTCATTTAGATGATTTAAGGTTTTGACGAGTGTTTCGACTGTTGACGATAACCATGAAAAGTCCTTGTTTTGCTCGTGGTTTAGCACTTCTGCTATAAAGTTGGACAGAATCTGGTCGCACTCTTCTACATCCTCGGCTAAGTATGCAGGCTCATCATCGTCTTCGATAAAATCATACATCCAGTGAAGTAAATAACGTTTTTTATCTTCAATTGCGGTCGTCATGGTAAGTTGCTGTCTCGTGTTAATACAGGCTGACAATTATCTTATATTTCTAGGCTTGGTGTTTCGTGTAGAGGTATCTATCGGGACGAATATTTTCGACTAGACTATAGAGTCATGATCGCTTTTATAAGAACAGGAAGCAAAAGTGAGTGCCAATAAAAAACTAAAAAATGACGGCTTTGTGTTGCTTTTCTCGGGTGTTGTCGCGTTTTTTCTAGCGAGTTACTTTGATGCATTGGAGGTTTTCGTTGCGTTTAGTGAGGCGCATGAAGATTGGGAGTTGGATGAGCTTATTTCGACAACCTTTGTGTTAGTGATCGTCATGTTATTTATCATGATAAAGCGTGGCAAGGAATTGAATAGAGAGATCGTTAGGAGAGAGAGTGTTGAGCGAGAAATATCTGAGCTGGCTTATTTAGATCCCTTAACCGAGCTGCCTAATCGTCGACTTTTTATGAGCCAGCTCAAGTCTTCAATTGAACAGTCCTTGCGGCTCGGGTCCCAACAGGCTGTTTTATTTATCGATATCGATGACTTTAAAAGTATTAACGACACCTATGGGCACGCTGCTGGCGACTCATTGTTAGTGGAGTTGGCTGCGCGTATAGGTCGTTGCGTTAGTCAGACTGATATGGTCTCGCGTATTGCGGGTGATGAGTTTGCCGTTCTTTTATCCGACGTCAAAGATCCTGATAGTGCGGCTTGGGTGGCTAAGATTATTATCCAAGGTGTGTCGTCTCCGTTTACCGTTTCAGGCCTAAATATTAGCGTGTCGCTCAGTATTGGGATTGCTATCACTCCGAGAGATTCGACCTCTTCTGAAGAGCTAATGTCATTTGCAGACAAGGCAATGTATTTGGTTAAGAGGCAGGGTAAGAATAGTTACCAGTTTTTTAGTCCTGACTTAAACGCGAAAGAAATACAGCGCTTGGAAATACTGTCTGAGCTGAAAATGGCTGTCGACAACAACGAAATGTTTTTAGAGTATCAGCCGGTTTATGATAAGCGTTTCAATATTATCCAAGTCGAAGGGTTGTTGCGCTGGGTTAATCCTAAACTTGGTCCCATGCAAACCGAAATATTTATTCCCCTTGCTGAGAAAAACGGTCTATCGGAAACCCTATCTATATTTGTGTTGGAAACGGCGTCTCAGCATATTAAAAGTTGGGCGCGTAGAGGAATAAAAATGCCTAAAGTGGCACTAAATATTTCTGGCTCAGACCTAAGAAACGCATCGTTCGCTGACTCTGTTCAGCGCATTCTATTATCACAAAATATCGATGCGACGATTATTGAATTCGAGATGACTGAGTCAGCAATACTTTGTGATATTGAGCAATCGATGTCTACATTGAAGCGTCTAAGGTCGTTGGGCTGTAGCCTGGGGATTGATGATTTTGGAGTAGACTACTCGTCAATGAACTATTTGCGAAACCTGCCGATTCAAACATTGAAAATTGATAAAACGTACATCGACCATCTAGGGACTAACGAGCATTCTCGTTTAGTGTTCAATGCGATCGTCGCGTTTGGAAATGCCTTAGGTTTATCCGTTATCGCCGAGGGTGTAGAAACAGAAGCACAGCTGACATGGGTTCAGAACTCTGAGGTGTCGGCTATCCAGGGTTTTTACATGAGTAAACCTTTGCATCCTGACGCCGCTGCAAAAGAATTCCTAAGGCGAGAGAGCAAAGCTTCGCCCTCTTCCTAGGTTGCTGGGGACTCCTGAGTCTCCATTTGGCGCTGATCACTGCTAGCTTGAGTGAAAAGGCTAGGGTTGCAGTGAGTATTCTTCAGTCAGGTCTACCCCATCGTGCCTTAGGGCCGAACTGCTCCCATCTAGACCCGCTGAGCTGGTGACGGTATCTCCGAAGTACAGATTGCTAATGCCTAATGCACCGCCAGTGAGACGAATTAAGGTGTATAGGGTATTGCCTGTAATTGTCAGCGTAAACTGGCTTGCATCTAGGCCGTCATTGGCCATCGAGGTGTTGCCAAGTCGGTACGAAAAGGTGCTGGTTGTTGGTGCTCCATCCGGGGTCAGGCAGTTGTTATCTAAATAGTCCTGAACGGTTTTTATTCCACTGCTGTCCTGTTCAAATTGGTAGGATGTCTCTTCACCCGCCAAGTCGCAAAATGCATAGGTACTGCCGGTGAGAATATTTGAGCTGGGTACGATAGGGTCATCGCCATCGCTGCCACCACAAGCACTGAGAAAGGCGGTGAAGATCGCTATAGCGCTTGCTTGGTAAATTTCCTTTTTCATTGATAAAGCTCCGTTCGTATTGAAGTAAAACTGAGCCTGCATTTTAGCGGATAGCGATCTGAATTGAACAGCGCTGAACGTCGGCGATTTCCTACTAGCGAACTTAAACCGGCGAGTGCCGGTTTAAGTCTTTAGCTTATTGAAGGTTTGAGGGAGTGTTCAAAGCTCCGCCGCAGGAACATATTTGATCGAAGCCCAAAGTGAGTGTGCTGTCGTGATGTTATCGGCTTTGTTTTTCTCCCAAATAGATTGAACTTTCTTGTCTAGGTTAAGGTAAAGCGTTCCGTCAACGACTTCATAGACGCTCGGGTCACCATAGAATTTTTTACCTAGCGCTGCGCCATAGGCACAGTAGCCACCGAAAGCGGGCAAATACTTGCTCGGGGTTGCTTCGAAAGCCGCTTTATTTTCTGCGCTCGCAAAGGCATAAATATTACCTTCATGGTTAGCGAGATGATGCCCTGTGCCAATCACCGGGCCACCTTTTTGATGATAAGACACTAGGTCATACCCGCCAACGGCTGTTGCAATCGTTGCGTGATCAGCCGCTGAGGCTAAGCCGCTAAAAAGTGTAAGTGCAGCGAGTAAAGAAAGTACGTACTGTTTGATTTTCATTGTCGTTTCCTGTTTTTTCAAATTGATATTAAGAGAACTTGTCGTGTGATTGTTGCTAACAGAGACGGCTTTTAATGCACGTTTAGATGTTGTTGTAAGTCATCAAAGCCTCCTATATGCCTGTCAGCCATAAAAATTTGCGGTACGGTGCGTCGGCCTGTCTTTTTCATGATTTTTTTTCTTAGTGAGCTATCTGTGCTCACGTCATGCTCTGTGTAAGAAAACCCCTGTTGCGTTAACAGCTTTTTGGTGGCGATGCAGTAAGGGCAGGTTTGTGTGGTGAAAATGTCAACATTCATTGTTTTGTCCTGCTGTCATGTTGTTGGTGTGATGACATAGTAGGGTGTTGCGTATATCCTATCTATATCTAAAGGTGTCTAATAATGGTGAGATCGTCTCATGGATGTTTTGTCAGAAATACTTTCAAGCATTAAAGCGAGCGGTAGTGTGTATTTTTGCGATCGCTTGGAGTCGCCGTGGAGAATGGAAAAGAAAAGCAGTGCTGAGGCATCGTTTCATTACGTGAGGCGGGGACAGTGTTGGCTTGAATTCAATGGCGAGAAAACACTGCTAGGACCGGGCGACCTGGTGTTTATTGGTAAAGGTGATGCACATATCTTGTCGAATGACGTTTCGTCGGTGTCGCAAAGTGATTATCCCTTGGAGACGTTTCTACTCTGCGGTTACTTTGATTTTAGATACCCCATACCCACGCCCTTAAACGACGCCTTGCCGTCTTTGCTCTTGCTGCGCTCTGATGATATTGAAGAGCGGCCATGGCTGAAGCTCACTTTGTCACACCTTAGTATGGAGTACGACTCACAAACCCCAGGAGCAATGTTGGTCGTCGACAAGTTGACTGAAATTGTGTTGGTTGAGCTGATTCGTTTCCATTTGAAGTCAGTCGATTCAAATAACTTTGTTGCGGCGATGTTTGATCCACAAATAGGGCAGGCCTTGGTGCTGCTTCATCAGCACCCAGAGCAGGCATGGACATTGAGTTCGTTGGCTGAACGAGTCGCCATGTCTCGGGCGGCGTTTGCGCGGCGTTTTACTGGATTGGTTGGTCAGCCAATGTTTCAGTATCTCACGGCAGTGCGTATGCGCATGGCAGCCAATCTTTTGCGAGACTATGGACGCTCTGTTGCAGATATTGCTGAGGCGGTAGGGTATTCGTCCGATATGGCGTTTAGCAAAGTATTCAAGGACAGTTTTTCCCAAACGCCGCTTGCTTGGCGCAAAGCTCAGCACGCATCAATGTTGAAAAAGCGTTGAAAAGAACGCTAGCGAATGATTGTTAGCTGAACGCTTTAATAGCGAGTGTGGCCGGATTGCTGGTCTATATTGCTGACCTATAGTGACCAGCGAATACCGACATTGATGCGGCGAGAAAGGTCGCTCAAACCGCCTTCGGAATTATATAGAGACGGTAACACGTTATCTCTATCGAACAGGTTCTGAATCGTTGCAAACAGGATCTTTTCTTTGCTTGAATCGTTAGACAAACTGTACCGGGCACTGATGTCTGTTCGATAATAATTTTTAGCTTTAGTCGGAAGGCTTGCGCCAAGCGTATCGGACTGGCGATAACGCAACATCATACGTTCGTGAATAGACAACTCGAGCCTAGTGCCAGGAATGGCGTAGTCGGCTTGCACGCTAAACAACCAGCTTGGAAATGCGCCATATTCGAGCTCGGTACGTTCATTTTTGCTACGAACATAGCTTCCTGAACCTTGCAGCTGCCAGTCACTGAAGGTATGCAAAGTGCTTACTTCAGCTCCGTATGATTCGTTTTTTCCGGTATTGACGTATTGGTTGTCTGCGCCGCTGCCGGTTGGTGCTAGCACGATACCTTCATCCCAATGACTGTTGAAAAAGGTCAGCTCCGTTTGGCTTTTGCCATAGCGAAAAAGGTTAACCCATTCGTAGGTGTCAATTTCCTCTGGTTTGATCTCAGGGTTGGCAATGATTGCATCGAAGTTGCCACTTTTTTCTATTGCGTTGGGCGCACGAAAAGCATGTCCGTATAGCAACTTCGAGGTGTAGGTGTCGTTGAAGTGAAAAATGGCTCCAAGCCTTGGCGAGGTGTGCGACTCAATATCAGAGTAATCATCTACTCGCACGCCATATACCAGTTCCATGGCGCTAGGGATAACGTTAGTGCTGCCCTGAAAGAAAGCAAAGCGAATATCGCGTTTGTCGCCTAGATACGGATTGGACTCATCAACGTAAACGTCATTATTAGCGGCCACGCGTTTAAAATAACTGCCTTTGATTTTTAGGCGATCAAAACCGAGACCGGCTACCCATTTAGTGTTTAGCTCGGGTTGTTCCGATTTAACATGTGTCTCGATACCCGACCGTGCTTCTTCAGCGCCTTGCTGTAATTCATGTGGGCAATAAAGCGGGTTCGGGTTGGTTGCCGAGGGCGCCGTTAGGCAAGGGAATGGACCAAAGCCGCTGCGGGTCGTAAGGGACGTAGGATAGCGAGAATTGTCGAAACGCCATTCTTGCTTAGACTGCCAATGATAGAGTTGTGACGAAATCTCAAGGGACTCAGAGATCTGTTTTGAAAAGTCGATCTGGCCGAGCACAAAACTGGAGTCCTGCGAGGAGAGATCTCTGTCTTGAGGAATGCTGGCACTGTCGATATCAAATGCCTGAAAGACTCTGGGGAAGAATTGAGTGCCGATGCCGGGAAAGTCTTTTGCTTCATAATCACTGGCGTACATATTAAAGCGCCAGTTGCCGAGCGCGTTATCTTCTAGCTCGTAGGTGAGGTAGCCGCTAATATCTTGATAAGCATTTTCTCGTGTTCCGGTTTCTATCTGGCCATTTTCGGGTGAGGTATAGCGATATTCTAGGCCCTGTCGACCCTGCTTCTGAGAGGCTAGTCCTGCATGTATTCGCCCGGCACCAAGGCCGGATGACGAAAGTAAACTGCTGGATGAATAAGATGGCCCACCCACTTCGGTATTGAATTCAGTAATGTCGCTTTGTGAGGTATGAGTCTGATAAGACAACGCACCATGAAACGCATCTGAACCATACAACGTGCTACCCGGCCCTCTAATAAGTTCAATACGATCTAATAGTTTTAAATTGATAACCGGCTTATCGTAGAACGAGGTCGCATAGGTATATGAGTTCAAGGGGACGCCATCGAGAGAGTTCGCGACGCCTCTGACAGAGAGCTCTGTGCCGTAGCCCCGTATTGCAATAGCGTCGGCGCCGCCCCATGTCGGTAATGAAATGACCGAGGGTGCTGATTCTAACGCGTCGCCAACGCGGCGCGCGCCTCGGCGCTCCCACTCATCGTGCTGTACTACCGACACGCTTGAAGCAACGTCTAGCATCGACTCTTCAAACAGGGAGGCAACAGAAACTTTTACCTCCAGCAACTCGCGCAACGGCATCTGAAAGAGGTCGTTGTCTTGCGCTCCTGCGTTGGAGGAGGTCAGAATTGCCGCTAATATCGCGCTATTTAGTAGAGTTGATCGGTGGTTCATTTTATTGGCTAAAACTGTTTAGGCGGATAAACACCTATTTACGAATGGAAATACACTTTCACTATAGACAGAGCCGCCCGATGCAGCCAGCTTTCTTGTTAGTTTTTAGTGAAATAAAAATCATGATTTTTGTAGTGAAAACTTCGTGCTAGGTGTGGTCATTCAGATGGCATAGCCTGTGCCGTTTTAAATGGTTTCTTAGACCGATATTGCAGGGCATACTTGGCGGATGATTAAGGTTTAACTAGCTAACATGAATCGTTACTTGGATGGAGAGGTTTCTATGGCGATGTATTTTGGTTGTTTCAGGGCGCGCTCAACATTTTTTGTATGGCTGCTATTACTACTGCAGCCCTTTTCATTGCTTAAGGCGCAACAGGTTAGCGACGGCTTTGCTCCAGAGTCGGGTAGCTCGCCGTCCAGTCAGGCGGCTAACACCAAGGGCGATTCTTCGTCGCAAGTAGCGCAAGAGTTTATGGTGGTCGCGGCGCATCCCGAAGCGAGTCGAGCGGGCTATGAAGTTCTTGCAAAAGGTGGCAATGCCATTGATGCGATGGTGGCTGTGCAGACCGTTCTGGGTTTAGTCGAACCACAATCTTCCGGCTTGGGCGGCGGCGCCTTTCTGCTTTATTACGATGCTCGGCAGGGCCGATTGACGACGTTTGATGGTCGTGAGACGGCCCCTCAACAAGTGCCTGATGATATATTTCTTGGTCCAGACCAAACACCCATGCAATTTTTTGATGCGGTGGTAGGAGGGCGGTCAGTTGGGACTCCCGGAACCGTTAAATTATTATCAGACGTGCATGCGCGCTTCGGCTCTCAAAACTGGGGCGCCTTGTTAGCGCCCGCAATTGGGTTAGCAAGCGATGGTTTTACCGTGACGCCTCGCTTGGCAAATGCCGTTGCAAAAGACGCTGATTTTCTTCAGCGTGATACCGAGACATCAAATTATTTCTTTCCCGAAGGTCGGCCAATTAAGGAAGGACAAACCTTAACTAATCTTCCTTATGCAAAGACCTTAGGGCTGCTCGCCAAAAAAGGAGGGGATGCTTTTTATGAAGAAGAAAATGCGCGCCTCATTAGTCGTAAGGTCATGAGTTCGGCAAATCCGGGTTACCTTAGCGTGAAAGACTTTGCAGACTATCGAATCATCGAGCGTGAGGCGGTTTGCAGTGCCTACCATCAGTATGAGGTTTGCGGGATGGGCCCACCGAGCTCTGGTGCGATCTCTGTGAATCAAACCTTGGGTATTTTGGCGTCGTTTTCACTGCAAGGAAAAGCCCCTGAAGCGGCGTCGACTTGGCAGTTAGTCGCTGAAGCGTCGCGTTTAGCGTTCGCGGATAGAGGCTTGTATCTGGCCGATCCAGAATTTGTGTCTCCGCCAGAAGGATTACTCGCCCCGGGCTACCTACTTAAACGAGCGGCCTTGATTACAAAAGGAAAGGCGGCAGCGCAGGTGTCACCAGGGCAACCAAGCCAAGATAGCGTGCATTATGTAGAGGGAGTTTCCCCATCCCAAGCGTCTACAACACACTTCGTAATTGTTGATAGGCAGGGCAATATTGTTTCGATGACCAGTACGATAGAGAATGGCTTTGGTTCTCGCCTGATGGTGAACGGATTCCTTCTCAATAATGAGCTGACAGACTTTTCATTCGCCGCCAAAAACGAAAACGGACTGATTGCGAACCGGGTGCAGCCTGGCAAGCGGCCTCGCTCATCAATGGCGCCGACCATTGTTTTCAAACGCACCATAGACAAAAAAAGAGCACCATTTTTAGCACTCGGTTCACCGGGAGGTTCCCGCATTATCAATTACGTAGCGAACAGCTTGATCCGCATTTTGGATTGGGATTATTCGCTGCAACAAGCGTTTAATGCGCCACATATTGTGAACCGTTTTGGGGTGATGGACTTGGAGTCTGGTAGCACTGCTGAGCAGCTGGCGTCTGACTTTAAGCAAATGGGTTACGAGACCAATGTGCGCGGTTTAAACTCCGGATTACATGGCATCAAGTTTGACGAAAATGGAATGATTGGTGCCGCTGACCGGCGTCGTGAAGGCCTTGTGATGGGACGGTAGGGTGAGGCCTTTCTAGTTTTTAGGGTGGCCTGTCGATTTACCTGTTGATTAGTTGCGGCAGGCGCTTTAACGGTGATAAATTGCTGGCGCGTGTCAGGAACTGGCTCTTGGTACCAAGTGCTAACTAAAAGAAAAGAAAATACAAAAAATAATAAAGTAACCCATGCGGCAGTTCTCGTCGCTAACCAATCAGATTAGTGAATCGCTATTCTGAAAAATAGGCTTTATATGAACAGACGGCAGAGAAGAATGATTGGCCATGGCGCGATTGTGACCCTAATGGCGTTAGTCGCAGGGTTTGGTTTAACCATGAGCCTTGTGGGCGGTTTCGAGATATTTCCCGGAAATATTCTTCCTTTCGAGTTACCTGGCGATAGCCGTGCATGGGCGCGAACGCATGCGGGCGGTCTGATGAATGGCATGTTGGTGATTGTTGTGGCGCTGGTGATGTTTGCCATGCGCATTGATGGCGATCTGGAAAGGCGACTGTACTGGATGTTAATTGGCACTGGCTACGCCAACACTATTTTTTATTGGGGAGGCTTGTTTTCGCAAACGCGAGCCATCACCTTCGGCGACAATCGATTTGGTGAGACGAATATTGCCGGAGTGCTAGGGTTTGCGCCGGCGCTAATCTTTTCATTTGTTACTTGTGCCGCTTTTTTCATGATAATACGGCATGCGTTTCGAGATATTCCCGGTGAGTCCAGCCCTAGTTTCCGGGATAAAAACAAGGATGAATAAAGAGATGGAGCAGGTAACGGAAAGCATTAATGAGATCTCGACGGATTACCTCATTGTCGGTGCGGGGGCGATGGGCTTAGCGTTCGCTGACACCTTATTGACCGAGAACAAAACCGCGCAGTTTGTCATTGTGGACAAACGAGCGATGCCCGGCGGCCATTGGGTGGACGCATACCCCTTTGTGACGCTGCACCAACCTGCAGCAGCTTACGGGGTGAACTCGAGTAAGCTGGGTTCAGGCGGTGCGGACTTATCATCGCATGCTGAATTGATGTTCTATTTTGAGCGCGTGATGCAGAAGTTGTTAGCGAGCGGTCGAGTGACCTTTTTGCCCTTGTGTGAATGTAATGCGTTTGCCGATGACGAGGTAATTGTTCATTCGGTTGTGGATTCAGATTTAAACTACCGTATCTCGATAGCGCAGCGTTTGGTCGATGCGACCTATATGAAAGTGCAAGTACCCGCTTCTCATCCGCCTAAATATTCAGTCAGCGACGCTTATACCTTAGTGCCGCCCAACGGGCTAATTCGACAGCAGCGGTCTTGGGGTCGATATACGATTATCGGAGCTGGAAAGACCGGTATCGATGCGATTCTTTTCTTGCTTGATAGCGGTGTTTCACCCGATAAAATTCAGTGGGTTATCTCGAATGATATGTGGCTGTGGAACCGCGCAAATGTGCAAATCCATAATGTGGTTGATGAGCTCGTCCGACATATAAAAACCGTGAAAGCGTCGGGTTCGACTAATGAAATTTTTGAAACGCTCGAAAAGCTAGGGAGCGTGTTTCGCTTGAACCCAACGATACGGCCGACCAAATGGCGTTGCGCTACGGTCGCGCCGGATGAATTTGCACAACTTAAACAAGTCAGAGATCAAGTTCGGCTTGGGCGCGTGAATGAAATCCGTGATGGAGAGATTATTCTGTCAGACGGACGCATACCAATAGACAGTGATACACTTATCGTCGACTGCTCTGCGAACGGGCTAGAGCAGCGAGCTTCGCTGCCTATTTTCAACGACAAACGTATTACCTTGCAGTCCGTGTTTATGTGCCAGCAGGTATTTAGCGCGGCGATTATCGGCAAGCTAGAAAGCATGGATATGAGTGATGCGAAACGGAATCAAATGTGGAAAGTGGTCCCGCATCCTGAGCGGGTCGAAGACTATCCAGAGAGTATGGTGCAAACTTTCGAAAACCTGATTAACGGCAATAAGTACAAGCCTTGGTGGCTGCGAAGGTGCCGTTTGAACATCATGTCGCACATGTCGCTTTTCCCCTATGTCGTGGGGTCATTAAGGTCTGCTATTGCCGCGCGAGGTGCTCGCAAATCATTGTCTAGGCTGGGGTCTTCTTAAAGCCGCTTCGCGAAACGTTTGCGGTATTCTGCGGGAGTGCTGCCTGCCTGTTTTCTGAACAGACGCCTGAACGAGCTCATGTCTTCATAGCCTACGCGATTCATTATTTGTTCAGCGCTGTATTGCGTTTCGGCGAGTAACTTTTGAGCGACCTCGATGCGGATTTGTTGTAAGTAGGTGTTGGGTGTCATGTGCAGGGCTGCTTTAAAACGTCGGATAAGTGTGCGCTTACTTATGTTGAACTTTAGCGCTAAAGCCTCGAGGCTTTTGATGTCGGCGTAATGGTCGTCTAGATATGCTTGAATATTGGCAATCACATCGTCGTGGTGCTGGATAGCTAAACGCGACAAACTATAGCTAAGTTGGCTGTCACGACGGTAATCAATGACAAACGCTTTTGCTGTTTGGAGCGCCGCTTCGTAGCCAAGTTCTTTTTCGATGATATGAACGCCTAGATCAAACCAAGCGAGTCCTCCGCCGGCGCAATAGATATTTTGGTCTTCGGTAATGAGCTGCTCCGCGCGCAGCTTGACCTTGGGGTAGCGTTGCTCAAACAGCGCCTTATAGCCCCAATGGGTAGTCGCAGTTTTGCCATTGAGCAGGCCCGCTTCTGCCAAGAAAAAGTTGCCAGTGCAGTTGCCGATCACCATCGCGTTTTGATCGTTGGCCCAGCGCAGCAGAGACAGTATGTCTTGGTTGCGAGACAGGGTGTGTTCGATTGGCCCGCCAATGGTAGGGACTAAAACAGCCAGTAAGTGCTGTTTGAAGTGTGGGCTTTGCATGACCTGATCAAAGCTCATACGGGCAGATATTTCGAGACCATTTAGGCATCGGACTGCGAGCCCGTCACTGCTGGCAACCCATACCTTAAACGCAGGCTCAGGTGGCGAGTCCATCATGCGCTGCCATGACACGCCCGCGAGAGCAAGAATGTCGACAGCGCCGGTGATCGCGGTCGCCAGTGCGCCGTGGTAGCCTGCAATGATGACGTGTTTCATTTTGAATTCTCTCGTCTTTTCTGCGTCGAGCAACTATTCAGGCGTATCTGCTAGCAATACGAGTTAATCTAGTGATTTGACGTTTTTGGCTTCTTTTGTGTCAAAAATGACAATAACGGAATTATCAAACAAACGTCATACTAAAGCTATCATTCAGAGGAAATTGCCATGACTCAGTTAATCAATCACAAAGACCTTAGCTTTATGCTTTACGAGGTATTGGACGCTGAAAGTTTACG
>Ga0209290_1000224_pt1 | contig 51217 bp, 40 predicted proteins | sample EN1Hudsemesocosm_2_FD_184632 | JGI IMG/M metagenome (GOLD analysis project Ga0209290, IMG submission 184632) | Methane-oxidizing microbial communities from mesocosms in the Hudson Canyon - EN10B Hudson Canyon (SPAdes) (version 2) | ecosystem: Environmental > Aquatic > Marine > Cold seeps... | reverse complement strand
CGCTAGGAGTAGACTTGTTAGAGTTTTGCATTTCCCTGAGAATTTCAAACCCGTTTAAATGGGGCATGCGCAGGTCAAGAATGAGGATGTCATAGTCTTTAACCTGGTAAGATTTTTGCGCTTCTTGGGCGTCAAGGAACACATCAATGTTGTCATATTGTTGTTGCGATAAGGTGGCTTTTACTAAGGCCAGGCTGGCGCGGTCATCGTCTATGACCAGGAACTTTGGTTTTTTATTATTCATGTAAAATACTAGAGTTGGTTATTGTTATTATTTGAGCAGTGTATCGTACAAGGTGTGAACCGTCGTGCCAATTAGCGCACAAACATCGTAGATATTGTGATCATAAGCACAAGGAGAGTAGTGAATATCAAGCTTATGGCGGTATTCATAAACGTGACTCCAGCACCCATAAAAAAGGCCACTTTAAAAGTAGCCTTTAATATTTACAGTGTAAAAAAACTCTACAAACTTAGAAACGCTTACGTATACCCACTAGGAATAAAGAATCGGCATCCGATTTATTATCATCCAGGTAAACCGTTTCATCGCTGATGTAAGTAAGGGCGGCAAATAAATCGATGTGGTGAAACTCAGGGAAGTCACGGGCTAATTCGGCACGGAAGCTAAGGGCGCTTTCGCCATCATCAAAACTCCAGTAACCAGCGGTTAAATCCAAGTACAATCTGTTTTGTAGGAATTTCTCGTAAGTCACTTCCGGGTACCAGTACTTGGCTTTAATTTCACGGTTAAGGGCTACTTCTACACCCTTCATTGGGGTAGTGGCCAAACGAAACTCGGTAAGATCGGCGGTTTGGTCGTGCAGGTAGTTGTAGGTAGTCACCCGCATATCCAGGTTAAATTTATCAAACTGGTTGTTGTAACCAAACGACACATCCATCTCTAATGGGGCACCTTCAGCGCCGGTACCATCATCCACATTAGACATCCACACGCTGGCGTAGCTGTTGCCATTGGTGTAATCGGCACCGGCCTGTATGGCGGCGCTGTTATCGGTTCGTGATATTCCACGCCAAACGTAGTCGGTAACAAACGCGGCATTTTGAGTGACTTTTTCGGCACTGGCCTGAACAGCACAAATGGCCAGTAATGAGCCTGCGGCTAATGTGAGTAATTTATGCATGATATTCCCCAATCCCTAACGGTGTAATTTTCAGGGCGTAAGGGTGCCATAAGGAGCGCGGTCTATAAAGGGCAGGTAAACAAAAAGTTGCAGTTTAGTGCACAAGGCAAAGGCCGCAGCATACGCAAGCGGCCTTTTTGATCAATCAACTATCAATACCTTTAGGCTTTAATGCCTGCCTTAGGCTGCTGCTGGGTAATGCAGTGAATGCCGCCACCACCCATGGCCACGCCGTCTATATCAATGGCCACTATTTCACGGTTCGGAAACAGACGGCGATATACCGCTTGTGCGCGCTTGTCGGCGTCTACGCCGTATTTAGGCATGATCACCGCACCGTTTACCAGGTAAGAGTTCAGGTAAGAGGCGCAGTAGCGCTCGCCAGTCACCTTACAGCCGTGGGCGTCTTCAATGAGCACAATATCAATGGTACGTCCCTTGGCATCGGTTTGGCCTTGCATAGCTTCAATGTTGAGTTTTAAATCTTCATACCAAGGGTGTTCCATATCAAAGGTGGTTTCCATTAATACCACCCCTGGGCGAATGTATTGGCCAATGCCATCCACGTGGCCGTTGGTTTCAACTTCTGCATCGTTGCCCGGTAACCAAATGACTTTTTCGCCGCCTAGGGTGCGCAGTAATTCTTCTTCCACTTCACCCTTAGTCCAGCCAGGGTTGCGGTTGGTGTGTAAAAAACAGGATTCGGTGGTGATGATGGTGCCTTCGCCATCGACCAATACGCCGCCTCCTTCTGCTACTAATTCAGATACAAAGTTATGAGCCCCTTGAGTTTCCAAAATGGTGGCACCCACTTTATTGTCGTTGTCGTAGGGGAAGTAGTTTTCACCCCAGGCATTAAACTCAAAGGTAGAGCCAGCCAACTCCCCTTTATCGTTTAATAAGAAGTTAGGGCCCGCATCACGGCACCAGGAATCATCAATTTTGGTGATCAGCAGTTCCACTTGATCGGGCAAGGCGGCGCGGGCCTCGTTTTCATCTTCCGGGCTCACAACCACGGTAACCGGTTCAAAGTTAACAATGGCTTGGGCCACCCCCACAAAACTTTTTTTGGTGAGGGCCATATCGGGCCAGCACTCTTTACGGGTGGGCCACATCATCCAGGTGCGTTCATGTTCCACCCATTCTGCTGGCATTCTAAAACCTTGGGCTCGGGCATCGCTTTTATTAAGAGTATTTGTCATGTTTTCCTCCCGGTTTAATTCGATGCTAAACCTAGTTTAGCATGAATAAATTTCATTGATCTTTTAGTGACTTGAATTAGACTTATAGGCAAAATCTTTATAACTACAGGGTATCTGCATACGTGCTTTCAGAACAAACGATATAAACTGATGCACAGTATAAGTATTTTTAATGAATCGCCTCTTTATAGGAGCTTGATATGCCCAGACGATTTGGACGTTTGCCACCGCTCACCTCCCTTGAGGGGTTTGAGGCTGCCGCCCGCTTAAAGAGTTTTTCTTTGGCGGCCGAGGAGCTCAATATCACCCAGTCTGCCGTGTCCCACCAAATACGGGCTCTGGAGGCATTTTTTCAGCTGGAGCTGTTTAACCGGGTGGGGCGGTCGGTAGAGCTCACCATAGCCGGTGCCGATTTTTTAGAAAGCGCCACTCAATCACTCACCACCCTGGCTAAGGGGCGGCGGCGTTTAAGCTTTTATTATCGCCCCGGTTCCGTGGTGTGGGGCGCCACCATGGCGTTTGCGAGCAAGTGGTTGGTGCCCAGGTATAACAAGTTGCAGATGTGGTTTCCGGACATTCAGCCCTGGTTATTCACCACAGACGATCTATATGAACTGGAGAGCGAAGAGGTGGACTTGGCCATCTGGTTTGGGGACGGTGACTGGCACGGCATGGAGGCGACTAAGCTGTTTCACGATGAAGTAACGCCCCTGTTATCCCCAGCAAAATATCCCTCTGCTAAAATTCCTAAAACCTCTAAGGCCCTGCTTAAGATGCCGTTATTGCACGATGAGCGCAGCGACGATTGGTTGAGCTGGTTTAATATGATGGGCTTGGAAGACGCCGACACAGTAGAAGGAGCGGTATTCTCCGATTCAGGCCTGCTACTGGAGAGCGCCGCCTTTGGGCAGGGAGTGGCATTGGGCAGTTTGTTATTGGGTAAGGATTTAATAGACAGCGGCAAGCTGATTCAGCCATTTCAAGAAACCATCACCACTAAGGATGCTTATTATTTGGTGCACAGCAGCAATCAAACCTTACGACCTGCGGTTGAGAAGGCCAAGGAATGGTTGTTGAAGGAAGTGGAAGAGTTTAACAAGCAAGGGCAGGGTGAAGCTTAAAGTGTGCGGTTTATTAGGTTGATTACTCCTCTTCTGTTTATGGGGGGTAGGAGTGGAAACCTTATTTTATAGAGCCGCCGTGAACTCATCCATGAGGGCTTGTTTCGGCATCCATGCCTCTAACACTCGATAAAACAAGGTTGCCACCCCTTGTAAGCCTAAGGAGTATTAGTTTTAACGTATCTACTTCACGTCTGAATAATTTGGCTTAGGCAAGTCTTCGCACAATATGCCATAGGCCTTGGGCTGGCGGGTTTGAAATACGCCCCAGTCTTGGCGCTGTAGCGCGCTCTCGGCCAAATCTACTTCGGCCACAATGACCCCAGTGGTTTCCCTATTGGCTTCTTCTATTTTGGCCCCTAAACAGTTGGTAATAAAAGACGAGCCATAAAATTGCATGCTGGTATTTTTACCCGCTTCTGTGCCCACTCGGTTAGAGGCAATTACGGGAATTAAATTGGCGCCGCTGTGCCCTTGCATCACCCGTTGCCAATGGTCGCGACTGTCGTGATTGGTTTGTGAAGGCTCAGAGCCAATGGCGGTGGGGTAAAATAACAGCTCGGCCCCCATTAATGTCATGGCGCGGGCCGCTTCAGGGAACCACTGGTCCCAACAAATTCCTACGCCAATTTTTGCGTAGCGAGTTTGCGTTACTTTAAAGCCTGAGTCGCCGGCATCAAAATATTCATTTTCGTGATAACCAGGAAATTCCGGAATGTGAGTCTTTCGGTAGTGATTTTTAATGGCGCCGTCGGCATCTATGATGGCGATGGAGTTATACAGGCCATTGTCGCCTTGTTCATAATAAGAAACCGGTAATACCACTTCCAATTCCGCCGCCAGTTTTTGAAATACTTGAATCAATGCATTATTTTTAAATGGCTTGGCCAGTTTTTTAAACTTTTCGTCGATGTCCTGACAAAAATAGGGTGTTTCAAATAGCTCTTGTAACAAGATAATTTGTGCCCCCTGAGTGGCAGCGTCTCGCACTAGAGTTTCTGCCAGTGCAATGTTGGCGTCTGTATCCCAGCTGCAAGGCATTTGGGTGGCGGCGACTTTAATTTTGGTCATAAACGTCTCGATAGTGAGCGGTGTGAGCTAAAACTCTTGCTAGATTGTTAGCTGATTCCCGTTGGTGGTTTTACCAATGGGGCTTTCAGTATCGGGAATGGAGTTGCAGACTACAAAAGAGAAATTTTAATTTAGTCCCATAGAAAATTTCATGAGACAGATAAGCTTGCTTGAGGGTTACTGTTAGGGGGATAAATACAGTGTATATCTATTGGGTTATCGCACGGCCAAGGTGGGATTGTCCTGGCCGCGTTACTCGATGTCTACTACAGGGTCTTTAAGTATTCAATCAATGCCATGGCGCTGGGTTTGTCATCGGACCAATTGAGTTTGAATACCTTGTCGCCTTCTTTTATGTCTTTATCGTGGCCTACATTACTAAAGGTGGGAAAGCTTTCGGTATCAAATAAATAGCCTTCGGTGAAACTTTGTTGCTTGTCCCAGGCGAAGCCTAACAGGCTGCGATCATAATCTAGCTGACTCTTTATGAAGCTCTTGGGGCGCTCATCCGGTACCAACAGGTGATACAGAGTAGGCACCGATCCATTATGCAGGAAAGGCGCCTGCGCCCAAATGCCAGACAAGGGGCGGGCACTGTAACCGTGATGCTGATTATCCGGTGACATGATTAAGTCTTTTTTTCCCTTTAAAGAGATACCGTCAAACTCTGCACAGGGTTTTTGTTTTTCACCGTACATTTCAACTTCCGTATCCGGTGAACACTGCTTGTAAAACCCATCAATGCCGCCCTTGCGAATCAGCCAGTTCACAACTAGGCTGCGATCTAGGTTCGTGCCTAGGTTGTCGTAAATTTTACCATTATGAGGCTGGTGGCATTGTGCGCAATTTTCGGTAAATAATTGCTGACCTTTTTTTGCAAGCTCCACATTTACATCAAAAGGGTAAACTGACGCGGGCAATCCATCTAACAGCTCAACACCAAATGCCGCCACACGAATGTCATTGCCTTCAAGTCCCAGGGTTAATTGCGCAGCCAGGTTTCGATACATGGGAATAGGAATGTTGCCGTTCCATTGCCCGCCACCATTAATAAGCGTCTTATGATCCTTGTCCCAACTGGCTTTGCGTTTGTCTTGCTCCCATACGGTCATAAAATCGGTAATGCCTGGGGCTGGTGGCAGAATGTAGGAAGAAAATAAGCGAGTGAAAAAGTTGCCCTGTAAACCCGCGTAGGCACTGGTGGTGCTAATGCCAGTGGCATCGGCCATACCGGCAAAACCCTTTAATGACTGCTGTTGAAACCCGTCATAGTTTTTATCCAAAAGGGCCGCGTAACTGGAGTACTCGCTTTGGGCTGAATTGGTAAACTTGGTAATGATGTTGGCAGCGTCTTCTTTAAATAAGGCAATTTGTTGTTGCTCATAGTCCCCAGAAAAATCGATGTCCTGGGCCTGGTAGTTATTATAAAAATAATGCGGGTCTTTGTTTTGGGCAGTTTCCAAAGCCGTCATGAAGGCATTTACCAGCAAGGTATTTTTTTTACTGGAATCGGTTTCGTCTTTAAACACTTTTTGTAGGGTTTGATAAACACGTACTCGATACTGCACTATGTTAAATTCGCTGTTCACCCCTCCTTCGATGAGCTTTAGTTCCCCCTGTGGAGTACGTACCCGGCCAATGTGACAAGCGGCACAGGTAAACGAGGTGTAATCAATGTTGCCCAGCTTTTCGTCTCTGGCCATAGTACTGATGCCAATGCCGGTGGCAAGCGGGTAACCAGGTCTTGCCGGGTCGTTGTTTAAGCCCACTACCTTTAAGAAATTGTCTTCCCCGCTCCAAAATTCCGGTGCAATAATGGGTAAAAGTTTTAGTAAAATAAAAGGTACGCCATCGCTTTCACTGAAGGCATATAGGCTAAACCAATCGTAGGCCTCTTGGTGGTTTTCCAAGTACTGGCTCTTGTTTTCCTGGCGGCGCTGCTGTTCCTGTGACCAGTTGCTGGGCACGCTTTCTACCACGGCCGGTGCATCCGGTGCCTCTAATGGGTTGTTACCACACCCAGGTAATAGCAGCAGTGACAGTGCCACGACACTTAAACAGTTTTTCATATCATCCCCTGAAATAAATGGAGCCCTGTGACGGGCTTCTTTGTTAATTATTACTGAAAGTCCATATTGCTATTATTCGAAACGCTCAAGCCCGGTAGGCTCAAAGCGGGTGACGCCGTTATGCATGAGGCGTTCATCTGAAATATCTTTCATAACCTGGCGTCGGGCTCGATTGATACCACCCAGTGGCATGTGTTCTTTTAAACTGTGCCAAGGGTTAAATGACATGTTTTCACAAAAATCTTTTTGCGCTTGGGAAGTGAATACTTGTGCGGGAATGTCGATGCGAGCAATCTTTATGAAAGGGGATAGTTTTTGATCCCAGGCCACTAGCGCGTTTTCCACCGGCATGGCTTTGGCATCAACCTGCTTTTGAATGTAAAAATCCAAACAACCCTTACCTTCGCCACTTAACTGTTTTGAAAGGTTCTCGCTTAGGTAATCGGGTTTGTCTTTGTTGGGGGCATCGCCACTGTTTACTGTGCAAGTTTGCATGGCGTAGCGCACGACGTTTTCATATGCGCCATTGGCCTTTTTATCCCCTAGGGCGTAACCGGTAACGCTGTTCCATTTGATGTCTAACGGCGTGACCACACGCTGTTCGCCGGCCAGAATGTTCCATACCCCTTTAGGGTGGGTAAGCGCAAATCTTGGGAAGGAGTTACTGAAAAACTCAAAGAAATCCTGTGGATTGGCGGCAAAAAATGCGTCGTGCCCTAAAAACAAAAAGTCTTGGGTGTGTTGTTCGTCCCCATGGGGCAGCAGTTGGCGTTCACCGTTCACCATGGGCAATTCTGACATGCTAACGCGCTCACCATTAACCTGGGTAAGTTTCATGGCAAAGCCACGAAAATCTTTGTCGTAATCCGAGGTGACCTCTTCCACTGCATTGGATAAACGCATCCATACCGGGTGACTGGCTCCAGGCTGAAATACACCGTGTTGATAATCAGGGGCAATGTCTTGGTTTGCGGTGAAGGTGGCGTGCAGGCAGGCATTGGCTTTTGGGTGGGTGTCTCGTAGAAACTTTTCACCCTTGTACTGCTCGCTTAATTTATGAGTTAACAAATTACTGATGTTGGTAATAATTTGCTGCTCTCCTTCAGGAACAATTTCTTTTCCTAGCGGGGCTACGTCTACATTGCTGCAGGCACTTAATAATAAGCTGCCGGTAATAACGGCAAGGCTTAATGTTGGTTTGTTCATGGTGATATCCAATTAATAAAGGCATAAAAAAAGCCCATCTGGTTAATGGGCTTTGTGTGAAATTTTAATTAAAGAGTTTTTAGAAATTCAACCAGCTGCCAGCGCTGGTCTTTACTAAGACTTGGCAGTACCGTGCCATCCATTTGCGCGGTATTACCGGCTGCATATTCGTGACCTGAGTTAAAGTCCCCTTCGCGATGAGTGGTGAACGGGCTGCCACCAAACCCTTGGCTAACAAAACCAATGCGCAGTGGGTCAAATTCACGACTGCCCACTTCAAATGACTCGGGACGATATTCACCGTCCTCTGGATCGCCAGATTTTTTGCTGGGTAATAGCAATTCATAAATGGTGGGTACCGAACCGTTGTGCAGGTAAGGGGCGGTGGCCCAGATACCATTTAACGAACGGGCTTTATAGGAAACCAATGAGTTATAAGGATTAGCAGTGGTGTCGGGGTTATAGTTACCGGCTTTTACACTGCTTTTTTTAATGGGGTTACCAAACAAAGAGGCACCCACTGTGTAGCCCCAGTCGGCCCAGCGACGCACAAACCACTTGTCGGCATCAGGGGTGGTAACCACGCCCTTAGTAACAGAAGTTAATATTTGTGCCACCGGTGCTTCTTCTTCCAAAATGACATCGCCCACATCTGTGCTCTGGTAGGTGTGTTTAAAGTTACCCGATTTGCCTTTGTAAGTAACACTGTGCACGGCCATAGCTGGATCGGTACCGATATTTTCAACCGCAGAAAACTTTGAAATCACAATGCGGTCGGCATCGTCACGGTCAATGAGTTCATGGCAGCTTTGACAGTACTGGCCATAGATTTTGCGACCTTTTTTCGCTTTACCGTGATCAATTTTACCTAAGATATTTTCAGGCCAAACTGGAGATTCCAACGAAGCAAGATGATTTTCGATACGTTCAAGGTTAGTTAGGTCGATGGAGGACTTAAAATCTACCTTTTTCTTTTTATGATTTTGATTGGTTAATAGTGATGACAAACTAAAACCCGGATCTTCGGCTTGCCAATCCAAAATACCAAATACACCAATCACTTCACCTGTATTACGTCCCAAGGGGCCTAGGCCAGAGTTATCGGCAATACCATTCCACTGCACATAATCGGACTGTGCGATATCCCATAAGAATGGGTAGCTTACCGGCGCACTGGGTTCGTTAAACAAGGCATTTCGAATTAGTAAAAATTCTTTTTTTGATAATGCTGGGTAACCCATTTCTTTAGAGAATAAACGTTCGATAATTTGCACAAACTGGTTGTTGCCAATAATGGTTTCATTAATGTCTTTTAATACTAGGTCGGCTTCTTCCGAGCTGATGATGTAGTTACCAGTGGCGGAAGTGGTCTGGGTTAATATGTCGTATACCTGTTCCTTATTGGGAACATATTGTAAAACGCGATTATAAATACGACCAAAGGCATCCAGTCGCGCGTAGCCGTATTTAATGTGTGAGTGATTGATGGCGTTATATAGACCTAGCGTGCCAGTCCATTTTTTTAAATCGTCATTCACTTCCTGAGGCGAGTTGTAATCATTGTTCAGGGCCAGTACCGACTCCACAAAGCGCTGGTTTTTCTCAGGGCTGCTGATGGTTTGTTTTAAACCCTTTTCCATGGCGGTAAGGTAGCCCACCATGTTAGCCATGGATGGCCCACCATCTATACGAATGGCTTGGCCTTTATAATTAACCTGATTGGTGTGGCAGGCGGCACAGGTGTACCCCATGTAATCTTTGCCTTGATAGTTTTCTTTGGCAAAACCCACTGCCAAACCATCCGGATTTGAGAATGTGGGTTTTTGGGGCAGGTAGCGGTATTTATCAATAGAAGCGGTAGAGCGAAGCAGTTCGTTAGAATCCTTGTGCTCAAGGCTGAGGTAAAAATCGTAAGGCAATAAACCAGAACCCTGGGTAATGTTGTAAAACCATAAGCTGTCCGATTCGCTCCAGCCTTGATCAAGATATATAGGTGTTGAATAATTTTCGCCAAATGCACCGTTGGTGATGGCAATGGCACCACGATCAGGGTCATCGTCCCAACTTTGAACCGTTTTACCGATGGCAAGGATTAAAAAAGATAGACCAATAAAACCAGCCAACAGATAGGCTATGTTTTTTTTATGGTCTTTTAACTGCCTTAAAACCCATTTAGGAAAGGAGATTAAAAAATTCACAGGAAGTCCTTACGATTATTTTTAATTATTGTGGTGTGGAATTCAGGCAAAGCCTAATGGTCATGCTAAGTGTTGTCTACGAAGTGGTGAGCTTTTTGACAGGTTTTGATGATTTAATTAATAAAAGAAATAAAAAATAATTTAAATTTTTTTAGCAATAATAATTTTGTATCAAAGCGTAAAATAAATGCAATTAATCCCATACTTTTTCATTAGGCGTATTTTTTCAGAGGACTAAAACCTGACTAACATTGTTGTTTTTTAAAATAGCGCTTTGTCATTTAATTGTTGTCTGAGGGCATTATTTTATTAAAAAATAGTATTGAAATGGTATGAATCAGGAGCGACCGGGCTGCCAGGTTTAAGTCTATAGCCGGGAGCTGTGCATTAATGGTGACTGGTAAGTTGTCCTACAATGTGCTTGGTGGGTGCCTGCTGGGGCCACTGATTTTAATAGAAATTCGTACTGGCGTACCGGCTCAAAATAAGGATAATAGCGCTCGATCAAAATCAAATAATAAAAATTACGTAGTATTCCAGTATGACTTCAGCACATTTAGAATCTTTTATTGCCTTCGATAATGATGAAAGCAACGTACCGGCCATTAAGTTAATTATTCCCTCTAATCGCTTGGGAAATGGCAGGAATGAGCACTTTTATGCCATGGATACCCAAGAGGCCATGGCCCTGGGGCAGCAACTATTGGCCATGGTAGCCGAACAAGAGTCCAGCATGGCAACCGCGGGCTAGGCCTATGTTTAGCCCCTTTGGCTACCCCTAAATGGGGGTTGTAAGTCATTGTTATAACTAACTAAATTAGTCTTGTCTAAAGCCTTGTTGGCGCTTATTATCCACCCATTGCCACCTACATTTTTGAGATATCTATGGATTTACTGGACAAACTAGAAGCGAAAATCATTCTTGCGTTAGAGACCATCGAACTACTGAATATGGAGAATGATGAGTTAAAGCAGGAAATTGCCGGCCTTAACTTACAGAACGCGAGCCTGAGCGAGCAAAAGACCAGCTGGGAAAACAAGGTGAATGGCATGTTGAGCCAGTTTGAAACCCAAGTGGCTGAGCTTCAAAGCCAGTCTGTAACGGACTAAAGTCGTTTGTTATGTCCAGGGCCACTCGCGCCCTGGTTAATTTCTCGTACACCCGGCCCACTCCTTCAATATTTACAACCCTTATCGATTGTTTTTTATACAGGCAATAATTGATGCCCCCTATCGGTGTGCCGAAAATTAAGCGAAAATAGCCAGAATATCTAAATAGCCTTGGGTGGACTCAACCCCAAGAGCAACAAGTGCAGGTTATTCATGCTGGTAGAAAAGATAAAAAACAAAGAGAGCGGTATTGTGCTCTATGGCATTACGCCACCTAAGGCAGGTACCAGCGAAGAACGCATCGCTGAGATATCTGCCTTGCAAATTGAACGCTTACAAGCGCTCAATATAGATGGTCTAGTGCTTTATGATATTCAAGACGAAAAATCCCGCACCGAGGTAAAACGTCCTTTTCCCTTTATTGAAACCCTAGATGCCTTTAGTTATAGCCAGGATTATTTAGCCCCATTAATGGTGCCTAAAATAATCTACCGTGCTGTGGGTAAATATTCGGCCGAGCAGCTGGGCCAATTTTTAAGCGATGCCTCGACCACTGAAAACCTCACTGTATTTGTAGGGGCCGCGTCTAAAGATCAGGCGGTTTCTATAAATATGAAAGATGCCTATGCGTTGAAAAACAGGGTTAATCAGAAGTTACTCCTAGGGGGGGTGACGATCTCTGAACGCCACCAAAGTAAAGGGGATGAGCACATCCGGGTCTTTAACAAAATTGCCCAGGGCTGCGACTTTTTTGTCTCCCAGGGGGTTTATGACGTGAACGCCTCTAAAAACTTTTTATCGGATTATTATTATTACGGTTTAGAAAATAATATTCCTTTAGTGCCTATCTTGTTTACCCTGACGCCGTGTGGCTCCCAAAAGACGCTGGAATTTATGAAGTGGCTAGGTATTAGTATTCCTAAGTGGTTGGAAAATGAATTACTGCACTCAAAAGATATTTTGCAGAAGTCGGTGGAAGTTTCCGAGCAAAACTATCTCGAGCTAAAACGGTTTGCCGACGAAAAAGGCATTCCCATAGGCTGTAACATTGAAAGTGTGGCCATTCGAAAGGTTGAAGTGGAAGCCTCTATCGAATTACTGCGCCGCGTTAGCCAATAGAAGCACCTCTGAATAAAACTCTGGCCAGGGATATAAACGCTCTGGCGCTCCTAAAATCCGCCATACAATAGTACGGCGGTATTAACTTCTCCGGCCGATTGGGCCACTGGCCAGTCATTTTAGGCCGTTCCCTCTTATGGTGACTCGAATCGCCATCCTCACCATTGCATGCTAGAGCTTATACTCTAATATGAATGTGCTTTCTCACCCACAATAAAAATCAGGGGTTCCAATATGTATGATTACATTATCGTTGGCGGTGGTTCGGCCGGCTGCGTACTTGCCAATCGCTTATCCAGCGACCCCAGTATTAAAGTTTGCCTGTTAGAAGCAGGGCCCAGAGACTGGCACCCGGCCATTAAACTGCCCGCCGGTGTGGTGTGGATGATGAAAAGCAAAGTATTGAATTGGAATTACACCACCCAACCAGAGAAAAACCTCAAAGGCCGTAGCCTGTTTTGGCCCAGAGGAAAAACCCTGGGGGGCAGCAGTTCCAGTAACGCCATGATCTACATTCGTGGCCATAAAAATGATTACGACCATTGGAGCCAATTAGGGAATAAGGGCTGGAGCTATGAAGAAATATTGCCTTACTTTAAACGCAGCCAGCATCAAGAGCGTGGCGCCGATGCCTTTCACGGCATTAACGGCCCGCTTAATGTACAAAATATTGCGGTACACAATAAGTTAGCCAGTGCGTTTGTAGAAGCGGGCAAACAAGTGGGTCATAAAGAAAATTTTGATTTCAACGGGGTAGAACAAGAAGGGGTGGGGTTTTATCAGCTCACCCAAAAAGACGGTCGTCGCTGCAGTGCTGCCGCCGCTTATTTGCGCAGTGCCGAACAGCGCAAAAATGTCACTGTCATCACCAGTGCCCAGGTAAGCCAACTTAACTTTGATGAAAAAAATGAACGTGTGGTGGGGGTTAACTATTTAGTAAAGGGCAAACCACATACCATTACTGCCAAGCGCGAAGTGATTGTTAGTGGTGGTGCCATCAACAGCCCACAAATTTTAATGTTGTCCGGCATTGGTGACAAAACCGAATTGCAAAATCACGGCATTGAGGTAAAACATGAATTGCCCGGTGTGGGTAAAAACATGCAAGATCACCTAGATATCATGTTGGTGCAAAAGAGTGTGAAGCCTGAGTCATATGGCATCACCTTTAAAAGCGTTGTTAGCCACGGGCTTTATCATCTGTATCAATACCTGGTTAAAAACCGTGGTTATTATGCGTCTAACGGTACTGAGTCAGGTGGTTTCATTAAGTCCGACCCTTCACAGGATATTCCTGATTTACAATTTCATTTTGGTTGTGTGAAATTGCGTGATCACAGTCGCGACTGGTTGTTTTTATTGGGTCACGGTTACTCTTTGCATGTGTGTGATTTACGGCCCAAGAGTCGTGGGGTGATTGGGCTAAACAGTCGAAATCCTATGGATCATGCGCGCATAGACGCCAACTATTTAAGTGATGAGCGTGATCTTGAAAAAATGGTGAAAGGGGTTAAGGCCGGCCTGAAAATTTTGCAAGCTAAAGCCTTTGATAAATATCGTGGTAAAACCCTATCTCCAGACCATGAACTTAAAACCGATGACGATATTCGTAATTATGTAAAAGGCACTGCCGAGACCATTTATCACCCTGTGGGTACCTGCAAGATGGGCAATGACGAGTTGGCAGTGGTAAATGATCGCCTGCAAGTACACGGTGTGAAGGGATTACGGGTGGTTGATGCCTCGATCATGCCCACCCTTATAGGGGGTAATACCAATGCACCCACTATGGCCATCGCCGAAAAAGCGGCGCACATGATTTTGCAGGATGCTAATCAGACTATTAGCAAAAAAAGCCCGGCAAGTTTAGAGCCTGCCTAACGGTGGCACCCTAAAATAGTAGCTGCAATATTTTAGGGTAGCCTGCTGAAAAGTTAATGAATGGCGGTGGCCGAGATGGCGCCGTCTACTGCCAGCACGGTACCGTTCACAAAGGATCCCGCTTTACTTGCCAGCATCACGATGGGGCCAATCATTTCTTCCACTTGTCCTAAACGTCTTGCGGGCATGCGTTGAATATAATCTTTGCCCATGGGGGATTCGAAATATTCTTCGTTCATTTCCGTTTTAAACCAACCCGGTGCGATGGCATTCACACGAATATTGTTTTTCATTAAATCTAAAGACATGGCGCGGGTTAATTGAATGACCGCCCCTTTGGAGGCGCAATAAGCACTTTGTCCTGGCGCTACGGTAAGACCCAGCACCGAGGCAATATTAATGATGCTGCCAGACTGCTGTGCCTTGATCAATCGCTTGGCCGCTTCCTGTGCCACATTCCAAACCCCATTGAAGTTAGTGCCCATAACAAAATCCAGTGACTCGTCGTCTACCTTAGTAAAACTTTTTGGGTCGGCGACGCCTGCGTTGTTTACCAACACATCCACTGTGCCCAATGCTTGTTCGGCTTCATCAAAGGCGGCGGCGATGTTTTGTTTATCGCGCACATCCATCTGTACCGCCAGTGCCTGGCCCCCTTGTTTTACAATGTCGTCCACTAAGGATTGCAAACGATCTTTGCGACGGGCTGCCACCACTACCTTGGCGCCGGCTTTGGCCAGCCCCAGTGCCACACACGCCCCTAAACCGCTGGAGGCACCTGTGACCAGGGCAACTTTACCTTCAAGAGAAAATTGTTCTAGGCTCATAAATTTGTCTGCTTCTATAAATGGTTTTGTGGAATATAGCGTGTGTATCTAGGAACGAGAGTTTAAATACCTGGTTTTAAGCGTATACCGGTACGAGGCTGCTTGCAGGCGACAGGTATCGGCAGTTATTTAACTTTCTGCTCAATTGATCGCCTGCAAGCAGCCCCCTACAGGGGGTTACAAGTTTCTAATTTTGAATTATTACCCCTTATAACTCTTAAAGGTTTTACCTTCTGCGGCCAGTTTTTCTAACAATGCTGCAGGCTTAAACCAGTTTTCTCCATGATCACCCAGGTCATGTTGATATTTTTTAAGGGCCGCCAATACCACATCCAGTCCTACCTCATCGGCATACTGCATGGGGCCACCGCGAAAGGCTGGGAAGCCATAACCATTGGTGAATACCAGGTCGATGTCGCTGGAGCGATAAGAGACCCCTTCTTCTAAAATACGCGCCCCTTCGTTAATCATGGCATAGATAGTACGCTCAACAATTTCTTCATCACTGATGGCGCGCTGCTCCACGTTTAATTCTTTCGCAATGCTTTGGCTAAGTTCGATAACTTCAGGGTCGTCCAGGCGATCGCGGCCCTCATAAATATAAAACCCGCGGCCGGTTTTCTGACCAAAGCGACCTAAATTATTAAGGCGATCACAAATTACTTGGTAGCTTGGGTCGTGGTTCAGCTGCTCGCGAATGCCCTCACGGGCCATGAAACCCACGTCTATGCCGGCCATATCAATCACGGATAAAAAGCCCATGGCGCAACCAAAGTCGGTGAGAGCCTTGTCTACCTGGGCAGGAGTGGCACCTTCCAGTACCAGACGCGTGGCTTCACGGCCATACGGTTCAAACATGCGGTTACCAATGAAACCCCAGCAAATGCCAGATACCACAGGGGTTTTCTTGATGCGCTGTGCGGTTTTTAATACGGTGAGCAAAACATCGTCGGCGGTTTTTGTGGCACGTACAATTTCCAATAACTTCATGACGTTGGCAGGGCTAAAGAAGTGCAAACCAATGACATCTTCTGGACGCTGGGTAACGGCGGCAATAGCATCCACATCCAGGTAGGAGGTATTGGTGGCGAGAATGGCGCCGGGTTTACATACTTCATCCAGTTTTTTGAAGACATTCTTTTTAATTTCAATATTTTCAAATACCGCTTCGATCACCAGGTCCACATCACCCAGGTCGTCGTAAGACAAGGTGCCTTCGATGAGTGCCATGTTGGCATCTACTCCAGCCAAACTTAACTTGCCTCTTTTGGCGCTGATATCATAATTGTTGCGAATGGCCTTTAAACCACGCTCCAGGGCCTCTTCTTTTATTTCCAGTAACCTCACCTGAATGCCGGCATTGGCAAAGTTCATGGCGATACCACCACCCATGGTGCCCGCGCCAATAATGCCCACTTTTTTAATGTCGCGAAGTTGCATTTTAGGATCTAAACCGGGTATACGTCCGGCGGCACGTTCGGCAAAAAACAAGTGTTGCTGAGCGCGGGCTTGGGGCGTGGCCGCGCATTCCTGAAATAATTCTACTTCTTTTTTAAGCCCTTCTTTTAAAGGTAATTTAATAGATGCCTCTACCGCCTGAATACAACGCTCCGGTGCAAAATAGCCCTTAGTGCGACGGGCAATGGACTTTCGGAAATCGGCAAAGAAGTTTTTATCCAATTTGCTGGTATCCACCGTTAAGTCGGCACAGGTTTTAACCGGCGCCTCGCTTTCAACCAACTGATTGGCGTATTCGATGGCGGTGGTGAGGAAGTCATTGGTATCAAACACGTAATCAATTAAACCCAGAGTTAAGGCTTTATCGGCCGCGATGGGGTTGCCCGAGGTAATCATCTCTAGGGCTTTTTGTGCGCCAATAAATCTGGGCAATCTTTGGGTGCCACCAGCACCGGGTAAAATACCCAGTTTAACTTCGGGCAACCCCAGCATGGCCTGTGGCAAGGCAATACGGTAATCACAGGCTAAACACAGCTCCATGCCGCCACCTAAGGCAAAGCCATTAATGGCGGCGATGATGGGTTTTTGGGATGCTTCAAGTTGCTCTAACAAGGCAGGCAATGAAGGCTGCATGAATGCTTTGTCTGAACCAAACTCACTGATGTCGGCGCCGCCACAAAACAATTTATTGGCCGAGGCAATGATCATGGCTTCTACGTTTTCGTCGGCCGTGGCTTTTTCGAAGGCGTTTAATAAACCACTGCGCACCGAGTGGCCCAAACCATTTACCGGTGGAGAGTTTAGAGTGATGACGGCGATTTGCCCTTGTACTTCATAATTTACAACGGTTGTCATTTTTAATATTTCCAAATTAGTTTGGCGTTAAGCCTGTGTGCTTAAAAAATCAGTGAGTTGTTGTGCCAACCAATGAGGGGCTTCCAGGGCGGTCATGTGACCCATGGCTTTTCCGTCAATATGTTGGTTGTTGGGAATGTGTTGTGCCATTAATTTACTGGGTTCACTGAAGTACCAATCCAGTTCGGCACTGATAATAAGAGTAGGGCAGCTAATGCTTTTTAACCCTTCAATTTTAGGGTCAGGGTCGTTATAAAAGCTGCGTACAAACTGCGCGATATTCTTGCCGTTACCGGCCGACATAAGCGCCAGCGCTTTATCAAACATGTCTGCGCTGTTAGCTGCTGCGGCGACTCCTGCAAACAAGGGCCCGGATTTCATCTTTAAACCGGCTACAATTTGTAGCCAGGAAAAGTTCTCGAAACTCATGGCTAAAAATTCCATGGCGGCGGCATTGGTGGCCGCATCCTTGTTGCTGAAATTGGTGCTGGAACCGCAGTTGGTAAGCATTAAAGAAAGCAGGCGATCAGAATGGGACATGGCGTAACGCACGGCAATCATGCCGCCTGTGCTGTGCCCTAACAGGTGAAATTTATCCAGGCCTAAATGATTGGCCAAGGCATCTATGTCCCCCTGCATGGTTTCTATATCGTATCCTTTGTCATCCCCTTCAATGGTGGTGAGGCCATGGGCGCGAAAATCCAGGGCAATCACCCGATAGTTTTTGGCTAACGCCTTGGCCACCCCTGTGTCCATCCAGTAGGCGCTGTGTTGGCTTAAGCCATGAAGCGCAATGATGGCCTCACCGGAACCCATTTCCTGGTAATGAAAATTAACATTGTTAAATTGAAAATAGGCCATAGTGAATCCTTATATTTTTATAAGTAGCGATTGTTAACATTTTTTAAAATTCTGATTTCTGTACGAGGCTGCTTGCAGGCGATAATAATTAGCAGGAATTTTAGATCCAGTTAACATTGATCGCCTCGGCAACCGCTCCTCGGCAATTGCATCCTGCATTGCCCTAATACAATACATCCATGTATTTATGCGTTGCCCTACTACCTACATCCATGTAGGCATGCAAGCAGCCTCGTACTTCTCTAGTTAAAATAAACCCTAAGCGTCTTTATCAGTGGTGCGAACCACCATTAAACGCAACTCGGTCATGTCTTCGATGGCGTACTTAATGCCTTCGCGCCCCAAGCCTGAATCCTTAACACCACCATAGGGCATGTGGTCCACCCGCCAGGATGGCACGTCGCCAATGATCACGCCGCCCACTTCCAGCGTGTCCCAGGCTTTTTGTGCTTTGTACAAATCACGGGTAAAAATACCGGCCTGCAAACCAAATTTACTTTGATTAATATCATCCAGTACCGCGTTAAAGTCATTAAAGGAATCTAGCATGGCCACCGGGCCAAAGGCTTCTTCATCACGCACGTTTTGTCCGGCGCTAACATTTTCAAGTAGGGTGGCTTGCAACATGGCACCGTCACGCTCACCGCCACACAACAGATCGGCTCCGGCTTGTACCGATTCTTGAATCCAGTTATCTAAACGGGTGGCTTCATTTACGCTGATCATGGGGCCAATAAAGGTTTCAGGGTTTTTAGGGTCGCCCATTTTTAATGCAGTCGTTGCGGCCACCATTTTCTCTTTAAACTCGCTATACACGTTTTCATGCACATAGATGCGTTGTACGCCGATGCAGCTTTGACCCGATTGATAAAAAGCACCAAACACAATACGCGTTACCGCATCATCAATGTCGGCATCCTGGTCCACCACACAGGCGGCGTTGCCACCCAGCTCCAAAATTACAGGTTTTTTACCGGCTTTGGCTTTTAGCGCCCAACCCACATCTGGAGAGCCGGTGAAGCTTAATAATTTAAGGCGTTCATCTTCGGTAAATAAATTGGCCCCTTCGCGACGACAAGGCAGAATTGAAAATGCTCCCTTGGGTAAGTTGGTTTCAGCCAATACTTCCCCAATAATAATGGCACCAATGGGGGTAAGGCTGGCAGGCTTTAATACAAACGGGCAACCGGCGGCGATGGCGGGGGCTACCTTGTGGGCCGCCAGATTTAACGGAAAGTTAAACGGGCTAATAAAAGAACAGGGGCCAATGGGAACACGCTTGGTCATGCCGGTGTAACCTTTGGCGCGCGCACTGATGTCCATGGGAATTACTTCACCACCGATGCGGGTTGATTCTTCTGCGGCAATTCTAAAGGTGTCGATTAAACGGGTCACTTCCCCTTGTGCATCTTTAATGGGTTTACCGGCTTCCACACACAAGGCGTTGGCCAATTCGTCGAAACGTTCGGTGAAGCGTTTTACGCAATGATCCAGTACCGCCTGGCGCTCAAAGGCCGCCATCTTGCGCATGGGCTCGGTTGCAGTCACGGCGGCGGCAATGGCTTGGTCGATGACAGTGGCATCGGCCATGGCCACACGAGTGGCCAGCTCGCCTGAGTATTTATCGTTAACGATTAAATCTTCGTTGGCATAGACGGCTTCATTGGCCAGGTAATAAGGGTAACTTTTTTGTAACATGTTTTGTCCTGTTTGAAGTGAATGTCACTTCAATCTAATTTGGTTTTGTAGGAGGCTGCTTGCAGGCGAACAGCATAGGCAGAGACCAAAACACTTGCTTAAAAGATCGTCTCGGCAATTGCTCCATGCATTACCCTACTGCCAACACCCATATAGGCATGCAAGCAGCCGCCTACCGGGTTAGTCTTTTACTAAAATAGCTTGCAGGGCACTGCGCATTTTTTCAGGGATAGGAACAGGCTTGTTGGTTTCACGATCCACAAACACATGCACAAAATGCCCGTGAGCACAGGCTTCATCCTGGCCTTTTTTAAAGATGGCCACGCCGTATTGCACCGAGCTATTGCCCAGCTTGTCTACTCGTAAACCGGCTTCAATTTTATCCGGGTAGGCGATGGAGCTTGTATAGTTGCAACCCGAATTCACCACAAATCCAATGACGGGGCTATTTTCAATATCCAGCCCGCCTACTTCCATTAGGTAAGTATTGGCGGCTGTATCGAAATAAGAGTAATACACCACGTTGTTCACGTGGCCATATACATCGTTGTCGCTCCAACGGGTGGTGATATCATTAAAAGCAAAATAGTTTTGACGGTTTTCTGTGTTGTTAGTGGCCATAGTGTTTCCAAAAATAATTAATAGGCAGCCTGGTAAATGGCCAGGGCATCGTCAAGGTTTACATCTCTTGGGTTGTTCACCAAAAGCCGTGTTTGCAACATGGCATCCTGTGCCAGGGTAGGCAAAAAGTCTTGTTTGATGTCCATCTCTCTTAAGGTAGTGGGAAGACCTAAGTCTTTAATAAGCGCCTCTATTTTTTCAATAAGCAGGCCACTGATTTCCAAGTTTGAACCAACGAACTTTTCAGCTGGAAAAATAATGGGTGCCAGTTCAGCGTACAAATCACAGGCTTCATTTAAGTTAAAACGCATCACATGGGGCAATACTAAGGAATTACTTAAACCGTGGGGAATATGAAAGTGCCCACCCAAAGGGTAGGCCAGGGCATGTACCGCCGCCACCGGCGAATTGGCAAAGGCTTGCCCGGCTAACATGGCACCCAATAACATTTCTTCACGGGCTTTTTTATCGCTGCCCTTATGCACCGCGGTTTGAATGCTGCCGGCCATCAAGCGTAAACCTTCCTTGGCAAACAAATCCGACATGGGGTTTTTTTTAATTTTACTGGTGTAGGCTTCGATGGCGTGCACCATGGCATCCACGCCGGTGGCGGCGGTCACATGGGGCGGTAGCCCCATGGTTAACTCTGCGTCCAATATTGCGAAGTCAGGCAAAAACAAGGGTGTTACTGCCCCCATCTTAGTAGTCTCTCCCGTGGTGACTATGGCTACTTGGGTCACTTCCGATCCGGTACCGGCGGTGGTGGGCACTTGAATTAATGGCAGGCGTTTACCGCGAGCGTTGCCCACGCCGTATATATCGCTTAATTGTTGAGTGCAATCAGGGTGGGCAAGTAACGCAACAATTTTGGCCACGTCCATGGAGCTGCCGCCGCCAAACCCTATGATGGCGTCCACATTAGCATTTTTGGCGATATCAATAGCTTCCAGTACCACGGCTTCCGGTGGATCGGCCTGTACGTCGCTGAATATTTGTACGGCCATGTTGGCTTTATCGAAGCTATCCAATGCACCCTGATGCAGGCCCAGTTGTTGAATGCCCGGATCGGTAATAATCATCACCGATTGAATGTCTTGCTGCTGGCAAATTTCGGCCAGGCGTTTGGCAGCGCCAGATTCGCAGATGATGCTTTGACTGGTGGCGAAGGTAAATGCCTGCATATCATGTCCTTTGGTTGATTTTTTATTGTTATGTTTAATCATCCTGGACCGTTAGTAATAACAGATCCAGGACTGAAGTTAAAAGCTGAATTAGAACGCGAAGTGTTCGCTATCCAGTTTCATGAGATTGTCTGCGCCACTCAGCAGGGCTGCCTTGTGCATCTGGGTACGGGGCAAGATGCGTGAGAAGTAAAATTCGGCCGTGGTGATCTTGCTGTTATAGAAATCCACATCCGTGCTGCCGGCATCAATTTGTTGCTGTGCCTTAACTGCCATTTGTGCCCAGAAATAGGCCAGACACACATAAGAAGAATACTGTAAGAAGTCCACCGACATGGCACCTACTTCTTCAGGGTTGGCACTGGCTTGCTGCTGCGCTTGTTTGAACAACTCCTGCCATTCAGACAGACTTTCCTTAAGCGGGGTAATCAAGTGGGCAAGGCCTTCTTGGTGGTCACAAAAAGCAGTGATGGTTTCAATGAATGCGTTTAGGGTTTTACCCTTGTTGCTTAAGGTTTTACGACCCATGAAGTCCAGGGCCTGAATGCCGTTGGTGCCTTCGTATAACATGGTAATGCGGCTATCGCGCATGAGCTGCTCCATACCCCATTCACGTATAAAGCCGTGGCCACCGTAAATTTGCACACCCAGACTACTCACTTCCTGGCCCACATCGGTTAAAAACGATTTAACAATGGGAATGAAAAACGCTAACAGGGCGTCGTTGTCTTTATGTTTTTGCGGGTCGGTTTCAAAACGCTCGATGTCCAATAGGGTCGACACGTAATAAGACATCATGCGGCTGCCTTCGGCCAGGGCTTTTTGGGTGAGCAACATGCGGCGCACATCCGGGTGCACAATGATGGGGTCGGCGGCTTTTTCTGGAAACTTAGCACCGCTTAACGAACGGGTTTGAATGCGATCCTTGGCGTATTCTAAGCCGCCTTGAAAGGCCATTTCGGCAATGCCCAAGCCTTGTAGCCCCACCTGAAAACGCGCGTCGTTCATCATGGTAAACATGCAGGCCAAACCCTGGTGTTCGCCCCCCACTAACCAGCCCTTGGCGTTATCAAAATTTAATACACAGGTGGCCGAGGCCTTGATGCCCATCTTGTGTTCGATGGAACCACAGCTCACGGCGTTGCGTTCACCCGCTTCGCCATTGGCATCGGGAATGCATTTGGGCACCACAAACAAACTAATACCTTTACTGCCCTTTGGTGCGTCCGGCAAGGTGGCCAATACCAGGTGCACGATGTTGTCGGTAAAATCGTTTTCGCCGCCAGATATAAATATCTTGGTGCCAGACACCGCATAGGAGCCATCGGCATTGGGGGTAGCCTTAGTGCGTAATATGCCTAGGTCGGTGCCCGCTTGGGGTTCGGTTAAACACATAGTGCCGGCCCACTGCCCGGAGACCAGTTTTTCAAGGTAGGTTTTTTTTAGCTCTTCGCTGCCATGTTTGTGAATGGCCAGGATATTACCTTCGGTGAGGCCGGTATAAACACGCCACGCCAAGTTAGACGACATGGTCATCTCGTGAAACGGGGTTGCTAGGCTGTTGGGTAGATCCTGGCCGCCAAATTCTTCCGGGGCGGTAAACGCAGCCCAACCGTTTTCGCAATACTTGTGGTAAGCCTGTTTAAACCCTTCAGGGGTGGTGACTTGGCCGTCTTTAAATATCACGCCTACTTCGTCGCCGTTGCGGTTATACGGGGCCAGTTCGTTTTGAGCAAAACGCGCCCCTTCTTCTACGATGGCATCGATCATGTCGCGGTCGATGTCGATGCCCAGATTTTTATAGTGATCTTGCAGGCCAAGCACTTCGTTGAGGACAAATCCCATGTCGCGTAGGGGGGCTTTATAGTCAGTCATGTGTGGCTCGCTCTGGTGTCTGAATTCTAGTCAGGTTACAACATAGCGATTTTGGTATTATTTGGGAAATTGATAGTTGAAATGCTAGTATTGATCTCATGAATATAGCTAACTTTGACCTGAACCTACTGCGAGCTTTTGATGCCCTCATGCGTGAGCGCAATGTATCCCGTGCCGCCCAGCGCATGTCCTTGAGTCAGCCCGCCATGAGCAATGCCTTGAGCCGCTTGCGGGATTTGCTGGAAGACCCGGTTTTGGTGCGCACTAGCCGCGGCATGCAGCCCACCCCCAAGGCGCTGGATTTGGAAACCCCCATTCGTAACGCTCTGTCGGCCATCGAGCAAAGCCTGGCCCCGGAAGCGGATTTTGACCCGGCCACCAGCCGCCAAACCTTCCATGTGGCCACCACAGATTATGTGGAGATGTTGTTGTTGCCCAAATTGATCAAGCATCTGGATAAGGTGGCGCCCCAGGTTAAATTAAAAATTCATGCCCTGGGGCCAGATATTCCCGAAGCCGAATTAGAAGAGGGCGTCTTTGACTTTGCGGTGGGGCGTTTTGCCCAAGTGCCTAATCGTTTGCTATCGGAGTTTTGGTTAAGTGATAACCTGGTGTGTTTGGTGAGGGATGATCATCCCTGGTTTGATGACAGCATCAGCGTGCAGCAATTTTTAGAGGTGGAACAAATTTGGGTGTCGGGCGGGCAGCGTTCCGGTGTGGTGGATGCCTGGTTAAAGAAAAATAATTTAACCCGCAACGTGGCCTATACCACCCCTAATTTTTTAATGGCGCCGCACATAGTGGCACAAACCGAGATGCTGGTGGTGACCCCATTTGCCATTGCTAAAGAGTATGTGAAAAAAATGCCGTTAAAAATCTTGCCCATGCCCATGGAATTGGAGCCGTTTGATTTGTATACCCTGTGGCATCCGTTTCATGCGGGCACTTCTGCCCACCATTGGTTTCGGGCACAACTGATGATGTTGAATTAATCATTCAACTATTAAAGTGTAAAAGAAGAGGGCCCATTTTATTTTTTTGCCCATTGCTCGGCTGTTGTTAGTTCCGGAAAAACTCTGAACTTCCATGGCACCTCCATATGTTGGGCGGAGGTCACAAAATATTGGGCCAGAGTCATGCTATGAATTTGATTAGCCACTATGGCCACTTTGACCGTTTGTGTGGTTTTAGCGGCCACTTTGTCGATGGCGGCGGGGATTAAAACATCATCTTCGCTAACGCCGTTCAGGTCAGCGTCGAGAAAATTCACAATCTGATAACGGTGACTATCAAAATGTGGGTGGCCATGAACTTCACCGTTGGCTAGGTTGATTTCTTCTATGGTGATGTTTCCTGAAAAGTAAGCAGTGTAACCGCCGTCACAGTAATCTATTTTATATGACACGTTTTTCTCCCATTAACTTGGTGCCTGATACCTAATTAAAAGCTAAATAAAATATACGACTTACTAGAAAGTAATGTGCACGCCAGCCGTGGCATTGATGCCAAATTGGGTAATGCCTCCTTCTGAATTCCATACTGAGGGCAGAGCGTTATTTTGATCGAAAATATTTTGCACATGAAAATACACATCCATCTTCTTGGTAACGTGCCCAGTGACACTAAGATCGGTACGAAAATAATCATCCAGAGGAGCGGGGTTAGGAATGCTATTTTTGATGGGACCAGATTGGGCATTGAGATGCACACGGTTAAACACGGAGAGACTTAAGCTGCGCGATATTGCTTCATAGTGTATGTCCAGGTTTAGTATGTATTCTGGGAAGGCCACATAGTCCAGGTCTTCACTGTCAGAGGCGCTTTTAACCCAGGACATTCCTGCAGCTAAGGTAAGCGTGTCCAGTAATAATTGCCCTTCCATTTCCAGCCCAGAGGAAGAGTTTTCACCTCGGTTAACATACTCCCCAGTGAAACTATCCGGGTCCTTGATTAAGGGGCGGGCCACAATGGCATCCTGCCATTTGCTTTGAAAGTAACTAATATTTATTTTCCAGGAGGGTTGCGACTTCATATATATGAGCTCATAGGTATCGATGGTCTCCGGGGATATTTTAGGGTCGCCCTTGATCACGCCAGCCCCGCTTAATTCTGCGCCAACGCCGGCACGAAAGGCATTCCCCCATAATAGCTTAAGTGCAGAATCCTCTGTCACCTTCCAAATTAAACCCATACGTGGTGTTAACTGCTGACCAAAGTCGGAGTAATTATCCAGTCTTGCACCCAATAGTAGATAAAGCTGTTCAGAAAAATAACCATTTTTAGTTTGGATAAATGCGCTGTTAATGGTTCGCGATAAACCCGTGTAAGAGGCTGTGCCCTGCACTAAAAAGCTGCCGTCATTACGTATCCTATCTTCCCGGGTGTCATCAATTTCTGCATGGTCTACGGCAATGTTGGCCAGCCACTGCATGCTTCTTGAGTGACCTGGCTGGCGCAAAGTGAGTGATAGGCCGTTTCTATGTTCTTTCGCGCCCTGAAACAGTTCATGGTCGTTGGCACGGGTGCGGTCGTAGATAAGTAATTGATTATTTTGCCAGTAAAAAGCGGTGGCTTGCAGTGACAGTTGATTGGCAAAAAACCATCGATAAATCAGTTTGCTCATGTGAAATTGGGATTGATTAGCGGTGAAATCTCGATCGGCAGCCAGGCTGGCGCCGGCGTAAAAGTGAGTACCTAAGCCTGAAAATTCTTGAGCCTGCCACTTATTAAAGTAATACCCCAGTTCAAAGTGTGAGTTTTTTTCTTTACCGTCATTGATTTTAACCACAATAGATTGAGAGTCGTATTGATGATCCCGTGTGGCGCTTAAAGTACTTTGGCTGTCGTTATCGGTGTAATCATAGGGGCGATTTTCATCCCTTTGGCCACTGTAGGCGATGGCGCTATGAATGCGAAAATGTTCAAAACCCTGGCTTACCCTGAGGTTCGCTTTGCTATATCCCATGTGGCCCAATTCTAATTCGCCGCTGGTTAAATTTTGGTGACTGGAAAAACTCTTGAGGGAGACCACCCCATGAAAGGCATCGCTGCCATAGATGGCTGACCCCGGGCCGCGAATGGTTTCGATGCGTTGTAAAATGCCTAAATCGATGTTGGGTTTGTCATAGGCGGATGTACCAAAGGCCAGGGTATTGAGCGGCACGCCATCCAGTATGGTGGCGATGCCGCGCACCGACAACTCAGTGGCATATCCGCGGACGGCCAAGGCGTTACCCCCGCCAAAGGTGGGCAGAGCGATGGTGGAAATGAGGCCACCCAAGGCATCGTCGGTACGGCGCGCGCCACGCTGCTGCCATTGCTCACGGGTAATGAGAGACACGCTTGAGCCCACTTCCAGTTCACTTTCCAGCACGCCTGAGGCCACTTCCACCTCGATGGCTAATAGCTCTTCAAGGCTTAATGCAAATAAGGACTCGTCTATGTATTCATTGGCTTGGCTGTAAAGGCTAAAAAATAAAACCAAGTACAGTACTGCGCGAACGTTGAACATACTGGCATGCCTAACATGAGTGCCAGTATTCAGTATATGAAGAGGATGGCGGCTTCGCCATTGCCTGTGGGTAAACCCTTAAAAGGTGGCCGGTTTAGGATTTGATTTCGAAGCTTTCGGCAAACTCTTTGGGCATACGGCAGGCCTTGCCGGTGGCCAGTTTAATGCAAATCCAGCGAGTAGAGCCACGTACTAGGGTCTTGCCGTCACTTTCCCGCACCAGTTGGTAACAGCGTTTCATGGAGATGCGTTTGTCATTTTCGCTAATCCAGGTGGCGGCTAATATCGTATCGTTCTCAAAGGCCGGTAATAAGTAGTCAATTTCGGTATGACGCGCCACCCAGGCATAGCCCAGTTTTTGCCAGGTTTCAAAACTCATATCCATGGCGTCACAGTGGGACCAAGCCGTGTCTTCCATCCACTTTATGTATTCGCAATTGTTGGCATGGCCCAGTACATCGATGTGTTGTTGCGTCACTTTTAGGCTGGCGATATGGGGTTGCGCCACGTCCCATTGAATATCCATAGGCTGCTCTCTTTTTTGTGGGCATTAGGGTTTATCGGCACTAGATTTAACATATTAATCTGGCGCATTTCAACTAGCGCACACTTATGAATGGATAAGCCCGGCAGAATAACTAAAATTGTGGCACCCTTTGAATAGGGGCAAGATGAAACCTAGTCTATATTTATTCATGACCAATATCTTTTCGTGGGGCGAACATGCTTAACAAAATTCTCATTGTATCCTGGCTGCTGCTGGGGTTAACCGCTTGTAGCAGTTCGGGTAATTCTGGCACTCAGGCCGAGGACATTAATGCCAGCGTGTGTACCCAGGGCAGCGACTTGGCGAATATTCCGGCGGCTTATTTAACGGCGTTGGAGAAATACACCACCACCAACAGTGAATACACTGTTTATGTGTGCACACAAGACAGTGACGGTGACGGCGACATGGATTACATGGTGGTGGAAACCACTAACCAGCCGGAACATGAGTCGGTGTATTTTGATGAAAGCAATCATCACCATGAAGACTTTAACTTCGATACCAATATCCACAAGTTTGATGGCGTGTACACAGATCAAGATGCACACGCGGCGGGCAACAATAAAATAGAGGTGCAAAGCATCGTCATGAAAATGCCCATTGCTCCTTCGGTACCCAGCGCCAACAATAAAACCGAAACGCCGTTTGCCACCATTGGCCTGGCCATTAACGGGGTATCATTTTTTAATGAAAATGCGGCACCGGGTGATGACATCGTAGACGAGCTGTTTACCTTTGATCAGTGTTCCGGTCACCCTCAACAACAAGGGGTTTATCACTACCATGTGGACCCTGTGTGTTTGATTCGAGATTTAGGCGGAGATGTCACCACCCAGACTAAAACCGTGAGCACCACCACCTATACCTGGCTGGAAGACAGTGGCAATAACGCTGGACTGCTATTGGGCTTTTTAGTGGATGGTTACCCGGTTTATGGCCCGGTGGGCAGCAACGAAACAGATTGCAATCAAACGGCGGTGAGCGCCGCCATAGATGACTACAACGGTCACAGTCATTGCACCGCCGAATTTGATGGCGGCATTTATCATTATCATGTGAAAACCGCCGAGCTGGGAGGCACGGGTAATCCGGTATTTTGGATCACCAATAAAGAGTACTACGGCGAACCTGGTATTATGATTCAATAAAAGCCTGTAACCCAAGGTCAAGGTTTGCTACCTGGTATCATCGTGCAATAAAAACTTGAGGGCCATGAGGACTGCCCCAACGCAAGCTGTTAAGGTAGCGCTAAATAAAAAAAGAATGAAACTGTATGTCAGTATTTACAGCCAATAGCACTATCTTACAGGGCAAGCTTTGTATGCCGGATGCGGGCTCCTTGTTGAGTCGTCCGGCGCTGCTTAAGCAACTGGACGATCAGGTGCCAGTGAGCCTAAGCGTTATTACCGCGCCGGCGGGTTACGGCAAAACCAGTTTAGTATGTGACTGGTTGGCTCATAATAATTTACCCTATTGCTGGTTTTCAATTGATCAAAAAGATAATCAACCAAGTTCATTCTGGACCTACCTGTGCGCTTGCCTTAAGCGTGTGGACAGCGCCATCACCAATAAAGCCGAGCTGTTTTTAGAAAATACCTTCATCGAAGATTATTGCTTAATTAGCGACGCACTCATTGAGTCCCTGGAAAAAATTGCCCGCAAATGGGACCGCCCCAATAAAATTATCATCGTGCTGGATGACTTTCATCATATTAATCACCCGCAAATACTCGAGCCCTTTAAACGCTTCTTGGACTACTTGCCTGCCTGGGTGAAAGTGGTGATGACGTCTCGCAGTTTACCGCCATTAAATGTACCGGCACGTACCTCAAAGTTACAAGCCCATGTGATGTACAGTCGTGAGTTGGCGTTTAATTTGGACCAAATAGCTGAATTTTTGGCAACCAAGTTGGACCTGGATGTGGGGGAGGAGCAACTTAAAAACCTGTATGACAAAACAGAAGGCTGGGCCGCCGCCATTCAGCTAGCGGGCATTGCCATAAAATCCGGTGTGAGCTTGGCTCATTTAGGCTCTGATAATAAATCTACTCAAGTGCAGGGGCGTGATAACCCGGTATTAATGCAGGATTCCTTGCTGGCGGATTTTTTGTTTGAAGAAGTATTTTCGCAACTATCAGGGGACTTACAAAAAAGTTTGTTGGCCATCAGCGTGGTGGACAGTTTTAATGCTGCCCTGAGTGATGCCATTAACCAGCAGAGCAACAGTGAGGCTTTAATCAAGGCGTTAACCGAATCCGGTTTGTTTATTGTTAAGCTTGCCAATGGACACCACTGGTATCGCTTGCATATTTTATTTCGTGATTGGTTATTTGATCATGGCCAAAAAAAGTCACCCCAACAAGTGCTTGATTGGCAGCAGCGAGCGCTTACTTGGCTTAATAAAAATGCCTTTCATGATGAGGCTCTTAATCTTGCCTTTGCCTTACAAGATTGGTACGTGGTGGCCGATATTATGCGCCAGCTGTACCCCACTATGATTCAGATGGGGCAGCTTGATCATGCTCTAACGATCATAAATCAAATGCCGGTGAATGTGGTGAGTGCCATGCCGCACCTGAACATGTTGCGCGCGGTCATGTGTTTTAATCAATACCAGTATGATGAAAGTCATTGTTACCTGGATAAAATTGAGTTTTCCATAAAGCATTTTTACCAGAATCAAAGTAATCAAACTGACGCTCAACGGTTAACGACCTTGGCGGATATGGGCTTGGCCAATGTTGAAGACTTAGAGCTACTGGCCACCGGCATTAAAATTTTACAAAGCCAAATGGCCCGATTTAATGGTGATCCGCAGCGTGCCAAAAGTTTGGATGCCGAAGTCATTAACAGCAGCCGCCTAAGTGACAATCACCTGCTATGTTGGACCCACTATGGGGCTATGGTGGATGGTTTTATTTTAGATAATATCAACGATTGTCTGCTTCATGGTAACAAGGCACTGACGCTTGCCAAACAGGTGGAGGACGGATTTTGTGTGATCGCCAGCCTAGGTTGGGTATTGCAAGGCCTATATCACAACGGCCAACCACACCAGGCGGTTGCCCTAGGGGAAGAAACCCTGTCCTGGTTGGAAGAAAATTCTCTGTTGAACCTGCCCAATATCTCAACGGTGCATGGTGCCATGGTGATGTTATACACAGAGCTAAACCAACTGGGTCTGGCTTGGCGGGAATATGGTTTATTGATTAACAGTATTCAAACTTTTACCGAACCCAGAGAAGTGATTTTTAGTAAATATCACTGCCATGCCCAACTGCTAAATATGAGCGGTTTATTGGACGAAGCCAGAAACTGTTTACAGGACTTGGCCCAGTATGAACACGTCACCTTTGATCAAAATGAATTGTTACAAGACGCCCAGTTTTCCGTGTTGTTAGATACTCCCACTATGAGTGCCTTACTGGAACTGCAAAGCGACAATTTATTTCCGCTTATGCAATTGGCGCAAGAACCACCCACCTTACAGAGCCACAATTGTAATTTTCGCTACCAATTTGAACGTTTCATTTATGTGGCGGGCAAGATGCTTATGGGCAGTGACGAACAAGAATTGTTAACTGAACTAGAACAGCACAGTAAACAGCAGGGCGTACTGACACGGCAAATTAGTTGTCATTTGTTGCCGGCCAATATGTTGTTTAATCGGGGGGATCAACAGGTGGCCATGGTGCATTTTAAACAGGCCATCACCCTGGCCGCCCCTTGTGGTTATATCAATCTAATTATCAACACTGGCGCCCAGATAAGACCCATGTTGGAGCAGGCCCTGGCAGAGGGTATTGAAGCGGCGTATTGCCAACAATTGTTAGAGCAGTTGTCCCTGCGCAAGGATTGGCCTTATGTGTATGAGGACACGGCTGCGTCAGTGCCCGAGTCTTTGGCGCCCAGCATCGCTCAGACATATGATGTTATCGATAGCACAATAGCCATCAACAGTGGGGATATCAGTCTGATAGAAAGCTTGAGCCCCAGGGAAATGGAAGTGTTAACCCACTTAAGCCAGGGGGCACGCAACAAGGACATTGCTCAACAGATGCACCTGTCGTTATCCACCGTGAAACGTCACCTGCAAAACATCTACGGCAAGTTACAGGTGGGCAGCCGTACTGAAGCGCTCATGCTTTTTAATCAACTTCAGAAAGTTACCAACTAGGCGCAGTAACTTAACAGATGGCGCAGGCCCTGATTATCCATTTTCAATCTGCCTGTCCGTAACTGGAGTAGGTGACCATGGGGTCGCAGTGAATCCGTCCCTGGGTGCTCACTTTGGCATCCATGCCAAAAAAGCCCCATGACCACCTACTCCAGCTACGAACCAGTTTAGCTGCCCCCTAAAACCCACCAAGCAAAGCCATTAGATAATCTGGTCCAGCTACTCCAATCCAATTAAGCCCGGGTCAGTAAGAGAGGCATAGGATTTTACAGGCGGGATTCTGGATAGCCTATGCCTCTCTACTGACATGGGCTTGGTGAAACGGAAGCAGATTCAGTATCAAATCTAGTGGGCCGATAAAGTGTGGGCTCAAGTCATAACCATCGATATGACGAAGAAAATGAGACATAGTTCACATTTTATCCTGGGATTTGAACCTTTAGGTGGCTCCCTGAGCCTCAAGGCCCCCCTAGACTGGATGCACGCTAACGAATAATAAGAGTGCTGCCATGCCCCCGCTATTGAAAACCTTGCTTATGAGCATGAGCCTTGTTGGGCTCAGCGCCTGCGGTGGTGGCGAGACTACGCCCACCGACAGCGACGACTTTTTTGTACCCCCTGTGGTGGGGGAAGTGAGCGACGACATTTTTGACAGCAGCCGAGTGATTCAGGTGGTGGTAAACATGCCAGCGGCAGATTTTGCCCAAATGCGTGACGAAGGCAGAACCCTGAGTTCCATCATGAGCGCCTGTCCCAACCCTGATTTTGAGTACACCGACTTTAGCGCCACCGTGAACATAGACGGGGATCAAATTGACAATGTGGCCATTCGAAAAAAAGGCTTTTTGGGCTCCATCAGTGGTGCCCGCCCTTCCATTAAATTAAATTTTGATACCCATGTTCAAGGTCGCACTTTTAAGGGCATGAAGCGCATGACCCTTAACAACGACCGCCAGGACCCCAGTCACAGTCATCAGTGTATGGCTTATGATTTGTATCGCGCAGCGGGTTTAGTTGCCCCCAGGTGCAACTTGGCCAACGTGATCATTAACGGTGAAAACCTGGGGATTTATAGCCAGATAGAGAGTATTAAAAAACCCTTTCTGGAACTTAATTATGGAGATAAATCCGGCAATCTTTATGAAGCCCAACTAACAGACTTTGGTGAACACCTTAATGATAAATTTGAATTAAAAACCAATAAAACCCTTAACGACCGTAGCGACCTTAACCTGTTGTCTGGTTTGTTATTGAATGATGGTTTATCCGACGAGGCATTTGTGGCGGCTTTGGGAAGCGTAATAGACCTGCCCGAGTTTATTAAGTTTTGGGCGGTGGAGGCCTTGATTGGCCACTGGGATTCGGCCACTGGCAATGTGAATAATTTTTATATTTACCACGATCCAACCGACGATTTGTTTCACTTTATTCCCTGGGGCACCGACGGTGCCTTCACTCGTGACAATCCCTTTAAACCAAACTCAGGCCCCTTGTATCGCAACATGAGCATTGCCTCGCGCCTGTTTGAAATAGCCTCTACCCGACAACTGTATTTTGATGCCATTAATGATTTATTACTGAATCACTGGAACGAGACAGACCTGTTAGTGAAGCTTGAGAGTATTCAAACCCTTAGTGGGGCACCGGCCACCAGTTACACCCACATGCAGACTTTTTTCTCGGGTGATGCAGGTTCGGCCAGCCAACGTGATTTATTAACCAGCGCCATGCAAGGAGGTGTGACCCAGAATACTTATCTGTTACCCGATGAAGCCAACACGTGTGAGTTCCCACAAGTGACCACGAGTCTTAGTGCAAATTTTGAAAGTAAAATCCCTTATGACGGTGGCTCATTTACCTTCACCAATGAGCTTGGTGACCAAGTCACCGCCAGCATGGATATTTTGGCACTGGCCCCGGGCGCCGTAAAACCCGATGCCTTGGTGCATGCGCTGGATGAATCCACCGAACCCGGTGTGGTGGCATTAACGCTAGTGGGCGCAGGCCCCGCGCCATTGTATTTAGACAGTTATGTGTTGCAGGTATTTGTCGAGGCACCCAGTTATAAAGCAGGCACCGTGGATTTACAGGGTATCGTTAACAATGTGATGTTGTTTAAGGTCACGGATGCAAATGCCATCCCGGTTGGCTTGCAACTGATCAGTGCGGGAAGCAGCGGCACTATTACCCTCGAACAAAGTGGTGACGGCATCAACACGGTTATTAAGGGGAGTATTGCTGCACAAATGGGCTTTATAGTAGCACCCGATAATGCCCAGTAATTCTCACGCCATGGCCCTGAATCCAAAAGCGTATCAGGCCGCTCATATGGCTCTGGTGGCTGGCATGGATCAAGAGCAGCCGCTGCTGATTGATTCGGTTTTAAAGCAGTTGCATAGCCATGATTTGTTGCGACAAAATACGGCCGCCTTGATGAACCGAGTGGATACTAAGTACTTGTTGCCACAATCTTCTTTTGGGGAGTTATTAACAACTCTGGCTCAGGAATATACGGTATTAACCGAACAGGGCCGCTCTATCTTTAACTATGAAACCACTTATTTTGATACCGAAAAAAATCACTTTTACCTAGCCCACCATAACGGCAAGCTGAACCGTCGAAAGGTGCGTTTTCGCCGCTATGTACAATCCAACTGTGGGTTCATGGAAGTGAAGTTAAAAAATAATAAAGGCCGCACCATTAAACACCGGGTCCCCATGGATTGCCTGCTGCCCGATGCCCATAAAATAAACCGCTTTGTGAAAGACTGCATTGGGGAAGGTGTAGCGAAGTTGCAAACCTCACTGTTTGTGAATTATCGACGCATTACCTTACTCAATAAAACCCGCCCTGAGCGCCTTACTCTGGATTTGGATTTAAACTTCCAGTGTGCCAACACCGGCCAAGCACAGGCACTTCAGGATGTGTTTATTGTGGAGCTAAAACGGGAGGGGAAAATGGCTCAATCTATTTTTTCCTCCTGGCTAGATCAGCACAATATTAGCCCCATTAAATTTAGCAAGTATTGCATGGGCATGGTGCTTACCCATAACAAAACCCTTAAACAAAATCGCTTTAAACCCATTATTTCACAACTAACAAAAATTACAGGAGTGGCACCATGGAATTAACTCTAGGATCGGATTTTATCTATCGATTATTAATTAATACCCTTGCCGTGGTAATACTGGTGCGCTTTTGTTATTACCGTTTTTCTCAACACAGGGCTAATGCCTCGTCTTTCATGCTGTTTGGCATGGGGGTGTTTTTGGTCACCTCCTTGTTGCATTCGGCCGAGGTATCCATGGGATTTGCCTTTGGTTTGTTTGCGGTGTTTTCCATGCTTAGGTATCGCACCGAATCCATCAGCATAAAAGAGATGACCTACCTGTTTTTAGTGATTGCCATTGCCTTGTTAAGTTCGGTGGGCACTATGCTGCATGTGGAGTTGTTAGGGTTAACCTTGTTTATTTGTGTGCTGACCTTTTTACTGGAAACCAGCTTTGTGTTGCCATTACTGGATGAACTGGAAATTGATTACGAAAAAATTGATAACATAAAGTTAGATCAACGTGAGCGATTGATACAAGACCTTAAAGAACGTACCGGCCTGGATATCAAGCAGGTAGAAATATTGTCCATCGATTTTTTGCGTGACAGTGCCCGCCTTAAAGTTCATTTTTACCCAATGAGTCAAGCACCAGTAAATAACATAAAGCCTGAGAGCCAGATTTTATCTTCCCATGTTGAATCGTAAACGGGTAGAGATAATATGAATCTTATTAGCCTGTTGAAGCCCAAATACCGTCTGACGTTATTGCTCACCTTTGCAGGGGTGACGGCCAGCGCCGCCCCCAATAAAACCGGGCCCAGCTTTAAGATTGGCGGTTATGTTATGGTGGATTATGATCGATACGGGGCTTTTTATAATAAAGAATCCAGCGAGCCTGAAAGCCATTTTGAACTGCGCCGCTCTAAACTCAGCCTTGAGCTGCGACCCCATGAGGATGTTAAAGCCCAAGTGCAGCTTAGCTATCATCAGGAATACCGCAGCGACGACCAGCTTGAATTGGCAAGGGCTCATGTGAGCTATGTGGGGTTTTCCGGGGTTAAGGTGCGCCTTGGGAAAATGAAAGAGCCCTACAGTTTGCAATATCAAACCAGTTCCAAAAAGCTGGCCACCATAGAAAGATCTCTCATAACCACAGCCTTCGCACCAGGCAGTAACTATGGTGTGCAGTTGTATAAAAACAAACAAGATTACACTTGGGCCCTGGGGGTTTTTAGGGAAGAAAAGAAAGAAGGCTCTGCCAACAAAAAAACCGAAGCCATCACCTCTAGAGTTTCCTACGCCCCACTCAATGACGAAGATGGGGTGTTTCATGTGGGGGGCTCTGTGTCCCTGCGTGAGCTCAAGGGGCAAAACCTAAAATTCAAAGAACGAGGTGAGGTGAACAGCGCGCAGAATGTTATTCGCAGTGCCAGCTTTGATGCCAACAGTCTTAATATACTGCAACTGGAGGTGGCCTGGGCATCCAGGCAGTGGCGCTTGCAAGCGGAAGCAGTTATGGCCAGCATCAAACAGGTGGATAGTACTCAGTGGCAATATTCGGGTTTTTACCTGCAGGGCAGTGTTCTGCTAAGTGGTGAACACTATCGCTACAAACAAGGTAAGTTTAAGGGAGTCAAACCTTATTCAAGCCGTGGCAGTTGGGAATTGGTGGCACGTTTTTCCGGGCTTGATTTAAGAGACCATGAGGTGGGCAGTGAATCGTCCATCTTGTTGTTGGGCGTCAACTACTATGCCTCCAAGCAGTTTAGGTTAATGGCGAACCTGCTGGTGCCCAGAATTTCAGGCAATGTGGTGAACACAAATCAGTCGGGCAATGGGATTTCTATTCGTGGTCAGTATCATTTTTGAAGTTGCATCACTGAGCAGGCATGTAAGTCATTAAGGCATGCACCTCAACACCAACTCCTCCATATTAATATTGTATTCCTGTGGGGTCACCGCCCGTTTAATTTCAAAACCACTATTTTTAGCCGCTAAATCCAGGCTTTCAATCTCCATATAATTTTTGGTTTTAGAATTATAAAACACCTTAACTTTAGGTGTGAGAGGGTCTGTTTCGTGGGTGCCCACTATAATGGCCAAACGTTCAAATCCTGAACCGGTAATTTCGACTAGGGTGCCCGCCGGGTACGTGCCAATGAACTTAATAAACTGGGTGACCAAGTAAGGGTCAAACGCCTTACCGCTTTCAGACATTAATACTCTAAGTGCGCTGATGTTGGTCATCTCGTCTTTATAACAGCGCTTGGCGGTGAGGGCATCAAATACATCCACTATACTAATCATCTTGCCATAGAAGGGAATGTCCACATCGTTTAAGCCTTCTGGGTAACCACTACCATCCACTTTTTCGTGGTGATTAACGATAGTGGTGAGACAAATGCCCGGAAGGTCCTGGTATTGATTTTCAACGATCTCACGGCTTAAGATCACATGGCCTTTCATGATGCGATATTCGGCCTCGGTGAGTGGGCCCGCTTTATTTATGATCTTGTCTGGTATCATGATTTTCCCCACGTCATGAAGAAACCCGGCCAGTAACAAATCTTGAATCAGAGTCTCTTCAAACCCTAAATATTGGGCGAACAGGCCCAGCATGATGCCCACGTTTAACGAATGCTCCATTAGGTAGGCATCTTGTTTGCGTATTCGGGTCATGAACCACAGGGCTTCCGGATTATTAATGACTTCCGATATAAGTTGCCCGGCAATGAGCTCAATCTCAGCTACATCCAGGGCTTTTTTATCATGTATTTTTAACGCTATCTTTTTTTGCACCCGGCTGGCGCCATCGTATACTTTCTTAACTTGCTGGATATCGCCCAGTATGTCAGGGCGTTTGATATTTTTTTGCTGTTTAATGGGGTTAATGGCAACGTCTGGCTTTCTTTTAGTGTCGGCCTGTTGCTCGACCATGACCTCAAATATGCCTTTTTTCTTAAGTTGCTCGATGACCCCTTCGGAGCGCACCACGCCACACTGTTTAATGCTCATCTTTTGATTTTTATCAATCAGCGCCGACACAAACATGCCAGGTTTTAATTCATCAATCCCAATTCGTTCCATGTTTTAAGGCCTATCTAAGTGCTGGCATGTTCATAAAGATAGCTCAAATAGGCGGAGTTTGAAGGGCTTTTCAAATTTATCTATAGGCCAAATAGAACCAATATTTAGTGAATAAGCTAAAGGTGTCAGTCTAGTAACTAGTTTAAAACGGAATAAGAAAAGGTACGGGCCAAATAACCGATAATAGTATCCAGTATACAAAGGTTAAATTACCAGAGCCCCTAATATAACCAACTGGCATATTCCCCCGGTTATTTTGTCTCCTATACTTATTATCCGTCATGAATTTTAAATAGGTGCGTAATGAAAACTCTCACCCTAATGCTGGCCGTATTTCTATTCATGGGGTTTTCAATCCCTACCCTAGCCGGTAAACAAGAAGAAATGGCCAGAGTGCTGCTAAGCAAAATAACCGGAGTGAATCAATTGGCCAAACAGGTGCGGTTTATCCGTGCGGTAAAAAAGCAAAATGCCATGGGTTTGTCCCTGGATGAAATTAAAAAGCGTGATGAACAGTGGATGGCCAGTGCTGCGAACAGTGAGCTTAAGATGTCCATGAGCAGCAGTGCCATTGGCAAGTTTTTAAGCAGTGTTATCAAGAATAATGGTGATAAATATAACGAGATGTTTTTAACCGATAACCAGGGCGCAAACGTGGCCGCCTTTCCGTTAACCTCCGATTACTGGCAGGGAGACGAAGCCAAATTTATTAATGCGTTTAATAATGGCGACGGCAAGGTCTACATAGGTGACCTAGAGTTTGATGAGAGCACTAAGGTCAATGCCATACAAATATCGGTGCCAGTGAATTATGGCAACAAGGCCATAGGGGTGTTAGTGATTGGTGTGAAGGTGGACCATATCGAGGCAGAAAAACTGGAAGGGTTAAAATAGGATAATGGAATAGAGCGTTGGCTTAGGCCTAATACCCTGCCTATATGGTTAAGGCTGCTCGTGAAGGATAAAAATTCAGTATTGTCTAGGGAACAGGACCGCTTTCAACCATGTTAGTCAGGCGTGGGATGTTTATGTTGCGAGGTCAATGAAGTAAGCTTGCGCAAACCGTTGAGCATTGGGTGACCTTCTTGAATATTGAGCAGCAAAGAAAAGCGTCTATTGTCCTGTCTGGCTTGCTCATCACCAGTGTCATTCTGTTGGCATTATCTATCTTTGACCTAGTGACCGGTCGCACCACTCAGCTACTGATTAATGTTTTTGCCCTGGTATTTAATGCCGTGGCATTTGTGGCCCTTAAAAAGTATCAAAAGTTACAGCCGGTACTGCTATTGATGGCGCTGATTTTAATGGGGTACTGCCTGTTAGAAGTATATGCCAACGCCCAGGAGGGGGTGAGCGGTTTATACGTGACGCTAATTCTTCCGCCGGTATTTTATTTTCTATTGGGTGTGCGCAGCAGTACCGTGTTGCTGGTGCCTTTTTATATGGTAATGGTGAGCTGGTCTTTTGTGGCCATTGATCAATGGAGTCTTGGGCAGTGGGCCCTAATGGATGCCATTCGCTATTGCGCGGTAGTCTGTATTATCTGGGGAATCAGCGCTTCTTTTGAGTTAAATTTGGCCAAGAGCCTGAGGGCCCTGGAGATGGTGAGCCAGAGGGAAAAAGCCCTCATTGAACTAAGGGCCAGTGATTTGACGGCGCAATTGCACAGTAAAAACAAACACCTTTCTGAGCTGCATCATGATGTTAAAAATCCGCTTAATGTGATTCAGGTGCATATGGAAAGCATCGAAGACGGTTTGGCCAGCCAGCAGAGTTTTAGTGTCATAGGTCAGAAACTCAAACACGTTTATAAATTGCTGGACGGGTTAATACATGAGCCCACTCTGGGGTTGGATAAACAAAGGGTAGATGTAGTTGAATTATTAAAAGGGTCGCTACGGGCCTATTCACCCATCTTTGAAAAGAAGGGCATACGAGTAAGCCAAGACATGCATTTAAGCCCTGTTTACGCTCAGGTGGATGTGATGCAAATGACTCAGGTTTTTAATAACCTGTTTGATAACAGCATTAAATATACCTATGAGGGCGGCCAATTCCATCTAAAACTAACGAACGGAACAGATCAACTTGAGATAGTGTTCAGTGATAGCTCACCCGGGCCCATTCAGGATGACTTGTTAAAATTAACCCAGCGCGGTTTTCGGGCGCCAGGCAATTTGGCGTCAGGGTCGGGTTTGGGGTTGCATATCTGTGCCGATATTATTCAGGCCCATGAGGGGGATATGAGGTTTGATGTATCTACACTGGGAGGGTTAAGCGTGGCCTTTAGTTTGCCTGTATAAAGACAAAACAATCACATGGGTTCGTACTTGTAACCCACTGCATAAATAGATTGGATTAAATCCTGGTCTGGACTCAGCTGGGTTAACTTTAACCGCAGGTTTCGAATGTGGCTGTCGATGGTGCGCTCACTCACCACCCGATAATCTTGATAGACCCTATCCATAATGTGCTGGCGTGAATAGATGCGTCTGGGGTTGTGGTAAAACAGGCGAAATAAATTAAATTCAATGGCGGTGAGTTGCAGGGTTGTACCCTTAAAATGAATGCTCATGAGCGACTCGTCCAACTGCAGGCTGGGCTCTTGAGTGGCCAACCTATTCATTCGGCGCAGGCGCACCTTAACTCGTGCCACCACTTCTTTGGCGCTGTAAGGTTTGCACACATAATCATCGGCCCCCGCTTCCAAGCCAATTAAACGATCAATTTCATCAACCTTGGCGGTGGTCATGATGATGGGAATCTCGCTAAAGGCACAAATTTCTTTGCAAATAGACAAGCCATCCTGGCCGGGTAAATTCCAGTCCAACAAAATAACATCCGGCTTGTTTTGTTTTACCCAGGCCACCACCCCTTCACCGCTGGCAAATTCTTGGGTCTCAAAACCGGCGGCCTGTAAGTACTTGGCAACCACCTGGCTCAGTTCTACTTCATCTTCAACAATTAATATTTTAGCCATAACGGATTCGTTTAGGGGTTAACATCCTTCGCTGACAATAGCACTGCTGGGCATCCTGCTGCTATCGGGTTGGTGAAAATAGGCAAAGCAGTGATCGCTCAATTGATCCCCCTGCATCCACACCACTACGAGCTTGCCCGAATTTAAATTTAGCTTGGTAAATTGTGGGCTGTGGATATCAATGTCGTCACTGGCACAAAAGTCGAACCCTGTGCATATCTCATTGGTATTGCTATTGATGGCGGAGGCGTTCATATCTAGGATGGGGCGAATAGCATGGGGCCAGTTAGCAACAGGAAACCCATTTTTAACCTGGACGGTTTCACCGCTGTAATGAATGGTCTGCGGGTTTTTACTTAACTTATGTTGTAACGATGCCTGCAAATGGGTGAGGGTGGTGGCAGTACTAAGCGCAGCCTTAACACCGTTTAATACCGCAATGCGAGTCTCGCTGCCCAGAGCGGAATACTTGGATAAAGCACTGCTGGACAATATGCCTAATATGGCGATGCTGGCGGTGAGCTCCAGCAATGTAAAACCCCGTTGCTTTTTTGAATGGTTAAAAATTGGCCTGTCCATGGATACTTGCAGATATTTATTATTTTGGATGGCAAATATAGCAGTAAATGGTTTTTAAGTATTAAGTTTAATAGGGGGATGGTGATGTACGAGGGGAGGGGGTTGTGAAAGAGGCAGTCACCCTCTGTTTTTAACAGCAAAAACAGGGGATGACTAAGGACTAGATTCGTTTCGCTTAACGCAACTTTTCCATTAACAGGTAATACCACATGCCAATGGCCAGGAATTGATTACCAACCCACTCGCTGCCCGGGATGCGGATGTGACTGCAATCGGCAAAGGTATCAAAGTCTTCCAAATGACCGGTGATGGCCTTGGCCATGATCTCACTTACAATGTGTGTAGTGGCAATGCCGTGACCCGAGTAACCCTGAGCATAAAATACGTTGTCAGAAAGCTTGCCCAGTTGCGGAATACGGTTGATCACTATGCCCATCATGCCGCTCCATTTGAAATCAATCTTCACATCTTTTAAACGAGGGAAGGTTTTTTCCAAAGCCGGACGCATTTCGGCCTCAATGTCACGGGATGGACGGCCAGAGTAGTTGGCGCCGCCACCAAACAACAAACGTTTATCGGCGGTCATGCGGTAGTAGTCCAACACAAAACGACAATCGTAAACGGCCAGGTCTTTGGGGTTAAGAATCTCGGCCACTTCGTCTCCTAGAATTTCGGTGGTGACAATGCCGCCAGCGGCAGGGAAAATTTTGCCGCTCATCTTCATGCGCTCCAACCTGTGATATGCATTACCGGCCAGCATCACAGTATTGGCGGTAACACTGCCCTTAGCGGTAATCACTTTAGGGGTGGCACCGTGTTTAATATCAATAACAGGGGAGTTTTCAAAAATTATGGTGCCCAAAGACTCGGCCGCGCGCGCTTCACCCAAACACAGGTTTAACGAATGCAAGTGCATGTTCTTTTTGTTGTACAAGGCGCCGTGATACACAGGGCTTTCCAGGTAGTCGGGCATTTGTTCACGGCTGATCATCTCAACCTCATCGCCCATGCCACGCTTAACCGCTTCGTCGTAACTTTTGTGCAGCTCTTTCATGTGGCTGGGTTTGTAAGCCGCGTGCAGGTGGCCAAATTTCAAATCACAATCAATTTTGTATTTTTCCACCCGGCTCTTAATGATCTCGTGTCCGCGCCAGCGCAAATTCCAGATAAAGTCGTCCACCCCTTTGCCCAGCTTTTTGGCCATTTGCTTGCCCATGGCTTCATCGCCGGACAAACTACCGGTAACCTGGCCGCCATTACGGCCGGTGGCGCCCCAGGCCACTTTCTCAGCCTCGATTACAGCAACCTTTAAGCCACGTTCTGCCAACTCAAGGGCGGTATTAATGCCGGTAAAGCCGCCGCCCACGATGGCCACATCGACCCTGTGGTCGCCTTCCAGTTCTGGGTAATCACTGTCTTGATTGACGGTAGCGGTGTAGTAAGAAGAACATCTGTCTTGATTCATGCTCATGCCTCCGAGCTTACGATTTGATTAAGTCACAGTAGCGATTAGTGCTGTGAACACTGGTTTCTCACTGTGCTCAATTTTCTAAATCTGGGTACTGGTGTTATTTAGGCAGACATTACAGGAAGGTAATGGGCGAAAATCTACCACAAAGGGGTTAGTTGGCAGGGATAACTCTTACAGTTTAGAACAAAAAAATAAGGCTGGCTGAAATGCCTATAGGTGAGTAGCCACGCGGGGTACAGGGTTGTTACAGGGAAGGGGGTCGCCTGCCAAGGGCAAAAAGAGGTGCCAGTCAGGCAAAAAATGGCATGATGTTTACATAGTTGAATAAAGCATCGAGTTAGCATATTTGTTACGCAGGCCGAATTCCTGCGCATAAATACTCAAAAATGGCCGGCTTCTTGTAGTGACTGTAAATTCACCTTTGCCAATTGATGGCCCTGATTGGTGGCTTTCACCAACCACTTAGCCGCTTGCCGGTAGTCTTGTTGTACCCCAAGGCCTGCACGATAGAACAACCCCAGCTGATATTGTGCCGCGGCCTCACCTTGATGGGCTGCCGCCAAAAACCATTTGGCACTTAACAGGTTGCTTTGGGTGCCCCCTTGTCCTTGAAGATACATGTCACCCAATGCCAGCTGGGCTTCTACATTGCCTTGCTCGGCTGCTAGGGAAAACCAATGCAGGGTCTTGGTCAAATCCTGAGGCACTTTTTTGCCTTTAAGGTACAGCGCCCCTAACTTGAACTGGGCGTTGGCATAACCTTGTTGGGCAGCCCGTTCATACCAGTCCATGGCCACTTTAAAGTCAGGCGCTACGCCTTGGCCTTTTTCATAAATGATCCCCAGCTTATATTGGGCGCCACTGTATTTTTTTTGAGCGGCCTTATTAAACCAGTAGGCTGCCTGCAGATAATCGGCTTTTTTATCCTTGCTGCCCCAGTAGTAATTTAAGCCTTTTACATAGTCGTTGTTGATGGAAATGATTAGGGACTTTTGTGCGTAGCGGATGGCCAGTGCCAATTTTTCCTGTTTGGAGCGGGTGTTGCTGAGCTCTTCCTGCAGCACCTGCATTTCTCCTTGAAGGCTATCGGTGAACTGGTAGTTCTCTACTAGCTGTTGTTTTAACTCTTGTTGTTCAACATGGCCCACCATCAATTGTTGTTTTAAGCGCTGTTTTTCATGGCCATTTTGCAGCAGCTGTTGTTTTAAATGTTGGGTTTCTTGGTTGTTGGTTAGTTGTTGTTGTTCCCATGCTTGTTGCTCTTGGTCGCTGTGCACCAAATCATTAATGTGCTGCACCACTTGATCGGGGTCGGATATCAGCTTGGCCTGTATGTAAAACTCATAGCCATTCCAACGTTCTTTGAGGGTTTCTAGCTTGACGATGCCTGCAGTGAGGGCGCGGATTTCTTGTTTGGAATAAACCTCCCCTTTTGAGTTTTCGCTTGTGTCGATGCGCGAGTAGATGTAAGTACCTATTTCATTGAGTAACTCTCGCTTAACCTCCTGCAAGGCTATTTGCCGGGCGGAAATTTTACTGTCGGCCTCGCTGGCCATATAGGTGTAGTCGCGGATAAATTCTTGATTAGCGGCGAAACTAAGGGAGGGGACTAAACACAGGGCAATGAGCCAGGCTCTATTCATTAAAAAATCCAATCCATGGTGATATTTTGAATCTGGCTACCATACTGTAAATGGCCTTCTAGGTCTTGCATATTAGCCACGATGGCCTTCAATTTGGCGGTCACATTCATCACGGCTATGGCTAATATTTCCCCTGCTTGGCAATTGGAGCTTTACAGGGGCAGCGGTCTCTTTTCTAATGAGCCGTTAATTTAAATATAGACAAACAAACAGGAAAATCCCATGGCTGCACTACTGCCTAATATTGATCCAGATGGCCTTTTAGAATACTCGGTTGTTTTCACCGATCGCTCTCTAAACCACATGTCACAAGCCTTTCAGGGCGTTATGAATGACATCTCAAGCACCTTGAAAGACGTATACAAGGCAGATGGAGTCGTTGTGGTACCCGGTGGCGGCACCTATGGCATGGAGGCGGTGGCCCGTCAGTTTGCTGTGGATAAAAAATGTTTAGTGATTCGTAACGGTTTCTTCAGCTTTCGCTGGAGTCAAATTTTCGAGATGGGCAATATTCCCGCCTCTACCACTGTATTAAAAGCCAGCACCATAGAAGACGGCCCCGAGGCACCATTTGCGCCGGCTCCCATCGACGAAGTGGTGGCCACCATTAAACGTGAGAAGCCCGATTTTGTATTCGCCCCTCACGTGGAAACCGCGTCCGGCATGATCTTGCCTGACGGTTACATCAAGGCAGTGGCCGACGCAGTACATTCTGTGGGCGGCTTGTTTGTACTGGATTGCATCGCCTCCGGTACCGTATGGGTGGACATGCAAGAAACCGGTGTGGATATTTTAATCTCGGCCCCACAAAAAGGCTGGAGCGCGTCTCCTTGTGCTGCCTTGGTTATGCTTAATAAAGATGCCCTGGCCTTGTTGGAAACCACTACCAGCAATAGCTTTGCTTGTGACTTGAAAAAATGGCACCAAATCATGCAAGCCTACGAAAATGGCGGCCATGCTTACCACGCCACTATGCCCACCGATGCCCTCACTAAGTTCCGTGATGCCATGTTGGAAACCAAAGAATACGGGTTTGATAAAGTAAAAGCCGAGCAAATTGAATTGGGCAAGCAAGTACGTGCCATGCTTGAGAGTCGCGGTATTAAGAGTGTCGCCGCCGAAGGCTTTAAAGCCCCGGGTGTGGTCGTGAATTACACCACCGACGCTGGCATGCAAAATACCAGCAAGTTTGCCGCACAAGGCATGCAAGCGGCAGGCGGTGTGCCGTTGATGTGTGACGAATCAGCCGACTTTAAAACTTTCCGTTTAGGTTTGTTTGGTTTGGATAAGCTGCACAACATTGAGCGTACGGTGAAGAACCTGGCGGATGTGCTGGATAAGATGGCTTAAGCCCTTATTTAAGTGGCTTAAAGCGATAGGCAACCATCGATGGCCTGATTGATGGTTGCCAAATTTCTTTTGGCAAACGCTCTGGAGAGGTAAAAGCCCACCTGGCGGGTGATAAAAACCTGGCTAGAGTAAAGTTTAATGGAGCCTGTTAGGCCAACCAATATTTTTTCCGGCAATATCACTGCCGCCACCCGTTTCATTCTTAACATTTCTAAAATGGCATCGTACTTAACCAGTGAGATGTTTTCATAACCCATCTTCAATAAAGACTCTTCCTGAGGAGAGCCCCTTATCACCGCAACGCTAAGATTCTTGTCGCTAAAATCTGGTTTGTTACCCACATACAACCAAAGGTCCTCGTTGGTGAATATTACCTGAGAAGGAATGGCAAATTCATTACGCTCCTGGCTAAACCCCACCGGGTAGATCATATCCAGTTCATTATTCTGGGCCATGATGAACAAGCGCCGGGTAGGGTATTCATTCCACTCAAATTTCAACCCGGTTTTATCGGCAACACAGTTGGCTACTATGCCAAACTGACCACTGGCCTTGCCCTGGTTGATATAAATGATATTGCTCACCATGCCTTCGGGCACACCAATAGATGCCGCAAAGCCAATGGCAGAAAAAGAGAGCAGCAATATCAGTCGGGCGGCGTAATGCATATGGAAAGGGGGCTGGTAATTTAGGGTACTTATTGAGCTTAGTTCATTTGCTTAAGGTAGGCTCAATAAAACCATAGTACCCATAATGAGCTGGGCAAACGATGGCAAACCCATTGCTTATGGCGTAATGTGCCAGCCAATATAATAAAACCAATATCAGGACATTCTCATGAACGATCGCATCGCCACCTGGCTGGTAGAGCGCCGCTTGTTACTTAGCGCCTTCTCTCTGGTACTCATAGTGGCACTGGGCTTTGGCCTGGCCCAACTGAAGTTTAATAGCAGCTATAAAATCTTTTTTAAAGACGACAACGTTCAGTTGATGGCGCACGAACAAATTCAGGATACCTATACCAAAACCGATAACCTGATGTTTGTGGTGGAACCATTAGACAAACAAGTCTTTAGCAATGCCACCCTGGACAGTGTGGAAACGCTAACCCGTGAATCCTGGTTGTTGCCGTATTCCACCCGGGTAGATTCCATTACCAATTTCCAACATACCGAAGTGGTAGATGATGATCTGCTAGTGGCCGACCTGGTTGAAGATGCTTTGCTATTAAGCCCAGAGAGAATTTCTGAGATTAAAGACATCGCCGCCAACGAAATTGCCCTAGTGCACCGTTTATTGTCCGATCGCAATCATGTGACCGCGGTGAACATTTCCCTCACCCTGCCAGAAGAAAGTAACGCGCAAGGTTTGGCCACCATCGAGCTGGTGGATGCGGCACGTGCTTTAAGAGAAAAAATTCAGCAAGAAAACCCCAATATCAAGTTACACCTACAGGGTTTAACCATAGTGAACACCGCCTTTAATGAGTCGGCGGAATACGATTCCAGCCACCTGTTTCCGGGTTTATTTTTACTCATCATTATTATGCTGTTGTTATTGTTGCGTTCTTTTTGGTCGGCCATGGTTACTACCGTAGTAATTATTGTGGGTGTGATCATCAGCCAGGGATTCATGGGCTGGGTGGGCTACGATTTAAACCAAGTAAACGTGATGGCACCTATTATCATTTTAACCCTGGCCGTGTGTGACTGTGTGCACCTGTTAGCCAGTTACCTGCACCAGTTATCTTTGGGCAAAGACAAAAAAGCCGGCATGATCGAGGCCATGAAGATTAACCTTTCGCCGGTATTTTTAACCAGTGTCACCACTGCTATTGGCTTTTTGGCCATGAATACCAGCGAAGTGCCGCCGTTTCAAGAGTTGGGCAACATTGCCGCATTTGGCGTGATGGCGGCGTTCTTTTTGAGCATCGCCATCTTGCCCACATTGGCCATTTGGTTCCCCATGAAGGCCAAGGCTTTGGATGAAAGCAAGCAAACCTGGTCTGCCATGTTGGCCGAGTTCACCATTAATAAGCGCCGGCCCTTGTTATGGGGTGCCCTGTTAGTGGCAGTGGGCATGACTAGCCTAGCCGCCCTCAATGAATTAAATGACAATACTATGGCTTACTTTGATGAGAGCACAGAGTTCCGTCAGGCGTCTGAATTCATGCAGGAAAACCTCAGTGGTTTTGATGTGGTTAACTACTCCCTAGACAGTGGTGAAGCGGGCGGGGTAAACGACCCAGAGTTCCTGAAAAAAGTGCAAGCCTTCAGCGATTGGTATATCAGCCAGCCGGAAGTGGTATATGTGGGTTCTTACACAGACACTTTAAAGCGCTTGAATAAAAACATGCATGCCGATGACCCGGCCTTCTACAAAATCCCAGAAAGCCGCGAGCTGGCGGCTCAGTACCAGCTCATGTATGAGTTGTCTTTGCCTTATGGTTTGGACATGAACAACATTATCGATTTTGAAAAGCGTTCTACCCTGATTACCGTGATTCTAAAAGATCAAAAAGCCAAGGGCATCATAGCGGTTGATAAACGTGCACAAGATTGGTTTGCGGGTAATTATCCTGAGTTGGCGGCCACCGGTGCCAGCATTTCGATCATGTTTGCCCATGTGGGTAAAACCAATATCGATTCCATGTTAGCCGGTTCGGCCATCGCTATTATCTTAATTACGCTTACTTTGATCATTGCCTTACGATCGTTTAAATACGGTTTGTTAAGCTTGCTGCCTAACGCTTTCCCAGCCTTGATGGCATTTGGTATTTGGGGCGTGGTAGTAGGTGAAGTAGACCTAGGCGTTGCTGTGGTATTTAGTTTAACTCTGGGCATAGTGGTGGATGACACCGTACACTTCTTTAGTAAATATATGCGTGCGCGCAAGCTTTTAAATAAAACCCCGGAAGACGCAGTGCGTTATGCATTCCAGACCGTGGCCAAACCTCTAGTGATTACCACTATGGTATTGGTAGTGGGCTTCTCGGTGTTGTTGTTATCTGACTTCACTGTAAATGCTAAGATGGGCATTATGATCAGCGCCACCATAAGCATTGCATTGATCTTTGACTTCTTGTTGTTGCCTGCGTTATTGATGAAATTTGATAAGGGGGAGGTTGCAACGCCCTCTGAGTCTAATGAGTCAAGGGCACAAGAGGTAGAGGTTCAAGAAACACAAACCTTAGCTGCGAAATAATCACTTTTATTAGTTATCTTTTTGAGAGGTTAGTATGATAGCTAACCTCTCGCGATTTAAGTCTCTGCAAACCACCTTGCCTGTTGTGCCTATGTTGTTCTTACCTTTGAAGTGCACGAGGTAGTCTGAATGGCCTGCCCGTGATTGGGGTTAGTACTATTGAGAGCGCGTTAACCCATCCCTGGGGCTTGCTTTGGTATCCATGCCAAAAACCATCTCAATGATACTAACCTCAATTATGGACGAGTTTACCTAACCCGCTAAAGTTCACGGAGACCTTAAACAGAACCACCCAATCTCTGAACTGGCAGGATTTATACTTTCTTGAGTTTCTCAGTGCTTAGAGAGCTACGAACTAACGGGACAGTTAAATCCATTTTTAGGGCGGTTAAAAATCTAAACTCAGTTATCATGAGTTAAGTTATCCCCTGCGCCTACAAAGAGAGCCCCATGACAAAATTGAATATTCAGCTGTTATTAACCGGCGACGAATTAATGAGTGGTGACGTGCTGGACAGCAACTCTTGCATGATGGCTGATATATTGAAAATGCAGGGGCTAGTCCTTCATCGCAAGGTGACGGTGGGGGATAACCTTGAACTGTTAATTGAAGAGATAGACGCCCTATCGCAAGGTGCAGACATATTAATTATTAACGGTGGCTTGGGTCCCACCGTGGATGATAAAACGGCAGAGGCTTTAGCTTCGGTTATTAATCAGCCGCTGGCTATTAATGAAGAGGCCATGGCCCACCTAATTGAGTGGTGTGCGGTGCGAGGGTTTGAGTTAAATGAACCGAATAAAAAACAGGCGCTGCTGCCTCTTGGGGTAAACATAGTGCACAACCCCACGGGCAGCGCCCCTGGTTTTTCCATTACTCATAATGACTGCTTAATTATTGCTACTCCCGGCGTACCCAGCGAAGCCAAGAGCATGTTGTCTGAATCTATCATGCCACTATTGGCGGCTATGAATCCGGACGCTAAAACACACGTTAAAAGGTTTCAGGTATTTGGCATTGGCGAGTCCACCTTACAGCGCACCATTAATGAAGCTCTGCCAGATTGGCCAGACAATATCGAGTTGGGTTTTAGAGCGGCATTTCCTCAAGTGGAAGTGAAGCTTACCGTGCATGACTCAGTGGGTGTTCAGGCCCTACCCGAATGGCAAGACAAGCTGGAGTTGATTTTTGGCGCGCACATCTTGGGGGAGGGCGATGTTCAATTGCCCGAATTGGTGGTGACATTATTAAAGCAGCAACAAAAACAACTCACCCTGGCTGAATCCTGTACCGGCGGTTTAATTGCAGCCAAGGTCACTTCGGTGGCCGGGGCCTCTCAGGTATTTGAAGGTGGGTTTGTGACCTACTCTAACGCTATAAAAGAAAAGGTACTGGGCGTGAGTCGAGAGCACCTAATGAATGAGGGAGCTGTGAGTGAACTGGTAGTGAAAGATATGGCCTTGGGGGCATTAAATGTAGCCAATGCCAATTTAGCCGTTGCCGTATCCGGCATAGCTGGTCCAGGTGGTGGCAGCGAAGAAAAACCAGTGGGCACCGTGTGGCTGGCCTGGGGAAGTGAGGACAAAATGAAAAGCCAGCAATTATTCTATCCAGGCTCTCGCGATTATTTTCAAGAGTATGTGGCCAGTGCCGCACTGGATTTAATACGTAGGGAGTTGTTAAAAATTGAAGAGGTTCCCTTGTATTTTAAACGTAAGAAATAACCCTGTTAATCTGTAAGCAATAACGGATGTTGATTTTAATGTCCGTTATTAACATGAATTAATGTTCAGTTTAAATGTTCTGTATTTGTTGTTTTGTGAACTGGTCGATGGAAAATTTAAATGATAGTTTTCTGTTGCTGTGTTTCCGAAAGTAGTAAAAAAGCACTGTTTTTTAGTGTTAAAAATCAATTTATCTCATCCTTCTTTCTTATTTTATCTGTTTTGTTTAAGCCTAAAGTACCGTTTTGCATATAGTTTAATATCTTAAATAATTCAAGTAATGCAATACTCCGCGCCCGATGACTAATGCAAAGGATTGTATGGTTTTTGGCTTTCGCCAAACCTTCCAAAAAATCCTTTTAAATATATTTTCTAAAATTATTCGTCAA